>Ga0206850_10051_pt1 | contig 43222 bp, 27 predicted proteins | sample Alteio_BWOrgCont_16_FD_152885 | JGI IMG/M metagenome (GOLD analysis project Ga0206850, IMG submission 152885) | Enriched cells from forest soil in Barre Woods Harvard Forest LTER site, Petersham, Massachusetts, United States -... | ecosystem: Environmental > Terrestrial > Soil > Temperate forest >...
GGCTTACCGATGATGGACGGCGAGAGCTGAGCGCCGACGCCAGTCCTCGAATCCGCAGCTCCCACGACAGCATAAGGGGTCGCGGGACTTGTCGATTGGTCTGGATTCGTGAAATAAACAGTAAGAACGGGTGAGTTGTACCCTCGCCGGTAGCGGGACGGCGCAGGGGCGACATCACATCCTTACCGGCCGCCTATCCTCCAATTCCCGCCAGCCAAGGAGGAGTTATGAGTTACGATCTGGTTATCAAAAATGGAACCGTCATCGACGGATCCGGGATGCCTCGTTTTCGCGCTGACGTTGGAATTGCAGGCGGGAAGATCGCGTCGATCGGAAAGATTAGCGAGCGTGCGAAGGAGACTATCGACGCCGACGGTCATGTCGTGACGCCGGGAATCATCGACGCGCACACGCATATGGATGCGCAGGTGTTCTGGGATCCAATGGGGACCTGCTCGTGCTGGCACGGAATTACTTCCGTGGTGATGGGAAATTGCGGCTTCTCGCTGGCGCCGTGCGCTGAGAAAGACAAGCTGATGGTGATGCGCAACCTGGAGCGCGCCGAGGACATCGCGCCCGAGGCGATGGAAGCGGGGATCAAGTGGTCATGGGAGACCTTTCCGCAGTACCTCGACGCTGTCGATCGCACGCCTAAAGGAATCAACTACACGGCCTACATTGGGCACTCGGCACTGCGCACCTTTGTGATGGGCGAGCGTGCGTTCGAGCATGAAGCGACCGGAGACGAAATCGAAGGGATGAAGCGTGAGTTGCGCTCGGCGATTCGCGCTGGCGCGATCGGTTTCACGACCTCGCGCACGCGCAATCATCAGACGCCCGACGGTCATCCGGTGGCTAGCCGCCTCGCGAACTGGAGCGAAGTGCGTGAGTTGGTCGGCGTTATGGGCGAGGAGAATGCAGGTGTCTTCGAGATTGCCGGCGAAGACACTGGCCTCGCGCCGGATCGGGTCAAGGATTACCTCGATCGGCTGAAGGCGTTGGCGGTCGATACTCGCGTCCCGGTGACCTACGGGATGTTCAGCCAGCGCAAAGCGCCGGACTATTGGCGTCAATATTTCAAGCTCGCGGATGAGACCGCCGATGCGGGCGGACGCATGTTCATCCAGGTCCACAGCCGCTCGCTCAACGTCGTGCTTTCATTCGAGACGACGATGCCGTTCGACAAGCTGCCGGTATGGCGCGACATCCGCAAGCTCCCTCTGGCGGAACAAGCCGCGGCGCTCCGCAATCCGGAAATCCGCGCCAAGCTGGTCGCCGCGGTGCACGACCAACCGCGCGAGGATGGCCGGCGAGCCGTCGGACCTGAGCCCCGTCGCGCCAACTTCAAATGGCTGTTCGTGATGGACCAGGCGAGCCCGCCGCATCGCTCAATCGCGGAGCTTGCGGAGGAACTCAACAAAGACCCGGTCGAGGTGATCATCGATCTGGCCCTCGCGAAGGACCTGAAGCAGTTCTTCCTGCAGCCGCTCGCCAATGAGAATCAGGATCATGTGCTCGAAATGATGCGCAATCCGCGTTCGGTCGTGACCTTCTCCGATTCCGGCGCGCACGTTTCGCAAATCATGGATTCTTCGCTGCAGAGTCATCTGCTCAGCTACTGGGTGCGCGAGAAGCAGGCGCTGACGCTCGAGCAGGCGATCCGGATGTTGACCTTTGTGCCGGCGTCGCATTGGGGACTAACTGGCCGTGGACTGCTGCGCGAGGGGATGGCGGCGGATGTGATCGTGTTCGATGCGGACAAGATCGCGCCGATGATGCCGAAACTCGAGTACGATCTGCCGGCCGGTGCGCGGCGTCTCAAGCAGAAGGCAGCCGGGCTGATGGCGACAGTCGTCAACGGCGAGGTCGTGCTGCGCAACAACGAACCCACCGGGAATCTCCCCGGACGATTGTTGCGCGGACCCTTGGCGCGCGGATAGTCGCAAGGCTACACGATTGATTATCCGGCCGAGCATGAGCCTTGGAATGAGGTGAGCGCTCGGCCGGATTTCGTTTCCAAGCATCGGAAGGATAAATAAATGGCGAGTGAAGAGCTGGCGAAAGTAATCGCGATGATCAAATCCGTCCCGCGCGATCCGACGGCGTCCGTGGAGCGGATGCGCGGTGCGATAGAAAAGGTGAGCGAGCACGTCGCGCGCGACGTGAAGTGCGAGGCCGTCAGTGCGGGCGGCGGGCCGGCGGAATGGATCGTTCCGCCGAATGCGGCAAACGACCGCGTCATTCTGTATCTACATGGCGGCGGCTATGTGATGGGGTCCATCAATACGCATCGTGCGATGATCGCGCGCATAGCGCGGGCCTCCGAAGCGAAGGCGCTGGCACTGAACTATCGCATGGCGCCGGAAGATCCTTTTCCAACCGCGGTCGATGACGCGACGGCGGCGTACCGCTGGCTGTTAGCGCAGGGCTACAAGCCGGGGAAGATCGTCATCTCCGGAGACTCGGCCGGCGGTGGATTAACCTTAGCGACCTTGCTGGCGCTGCGTGACGCGGGCACTCCGCTGCCGGCCGCGGCGGTTCCAATTTCACCTTGGGCGGATCTTGAAGGTACCGGTGCTTCGATTGAGACTCGTGCCGCTGCCGATCCGATGGTCGATAAGGCTGGGCTTCTGCGCATGGCACAAATGTATGCCGGCGATTCCGATCCGAAGAATCCTCTGATTTCTCCAATTTATGCGGACTATAAGGGTCTGCCGCCAATGCTGATCCAGGTCGGCGACGCCGAGATTCTGTTGGACGATTCGACCCGAGTGGCGGAACGCGCGAGGGCGGCGGGGGTTAAGGTAGAACTCGAAGCGTGGCCCGAAATGTTCCACGTATGGCACGTGTTTGCGAAAATACTGCCTGAGGGGCAGCAGGCGATCGATCGCATTGGCGAATACGTTCGCGCGCACGCCTAGCTCCCGGATCAACGAGGCCGCCCCCAGGGGCCCCCTCAGCAATCTGTGTTCAGGAGACGCGGCACCTTCGCTCGTAGCGACGGGTGCCGCGTTCTTTTTTGGGACGTCACCGCTAATCCGAAGGTCGCAAGGTTAGCGGCTCTTATGTTATCGATGCATCTGAGCATCTTTCGATCATCTCGATGAACGAGCTTTATCAGGATTGGAGCCGCTTGCTGGCGGAAATAATCAGCGCGGAGGGCCGCGTCGATTATGTTCGCTTGGCGGAGCGCCGGGAGATTCTTGACCGGGTGATCGATGAGTTTGCGGCCGTGAGTCCGGAGGCGACGCCGGCCTTATTTGCGAGCGAAGAGCATCAACTCGCCTACTGGCTCAATGCCTACAATGCGTTCACCCTTCACGCGATCATGGCGGAATATCCGATCACATCGGTCTGGAAGACGCGCGACGGCCAGTTCTTTCAGCGCCGGCGGCATCTTGCCGGCGGCAAGCTGGTCAGCCTCGACGATATCGAGCATACGATCCTGCGATCGCGATTCGCCGAGCCCCGAATACATTTTGCGATCAATTGCGGATCAAACGGTTGTCCGCCGATTCGTCCGTCGGCTTACGAGGCGGCGGGCTTGCGCGATACGCTGCGCACAGCAACGCAGCAATTTCTGGCGAGCGAATGGAATTGCCGCATCGACGATCGAGCGCGGCGAATTTACGTTTCGCGGATATTCAAGATGTACGCGCAGGATTTCGCGGGGAGCGAAGGCACTAGCGCCGAGTATCGGGTGGGAGTGCTGCGCTTTGTGGCGGAACACACGGGCATGCCGCTCGCGCGCATTGCGGATTACGAGGTGGTCTATAACACCTACGACTGGGGTTTGAACGACACGCGCCGCGCGCCGCGCCTGGGTCCGATTCTGTTTCACGAATCGGTCGAGCATTTCGCCGAGGCGGATGGGCAGTTGCGCGAGTTGTACCTGTACGAGGGGAATTTCTGCAATCGAACTTGTGAATGGTGCACGATAAACGGATCGCCGAGCGGTACGTACCATCCATACGACACAGCGGTGCTCGATCAGGCGCTTGCGACGATCGCGCGCGACGGCAATCTGAAATTCTACGGCGGTGAGCCGACCCTCCACGCCGCCGACGTCATCGCGGCCATTCGCTACGTGCGTGACAAGGGTTTCGCAGGACTGGTCACGATTTATTCCAACGGCGTCAAGGCGGACGCGCTGATCAGTATCATGGAGAGTGATTCACGCAGCGAAGCGGTGCTCAACTATTCAATCTATCATGGGCGCAATGCCGATCCGCTGCCGGCTCACGCGCAGAAGCGCCTGGAGGATTGGGCGACGGCGCATCAAGGACGCTTGTTTCAAGGCTACAAGGTCTTGTTTCACGCGGGCTCAGGCCTCGCGTTGGAATACGATCGCGATCGCGAAGCCGGCTATCACGGGATGGGAACCGGATGCGTGCGCTGTTTTCCGGTGCTGACCACCAAAGGGCGGTTTCATGCGTGCCCGTTCGCTGCGGAAATCGACTCACCACACTATGATTTGGGTGGCCTTGGCGCTGAGCCAAAAGTCATATTTGAGAACTACAGACGGTTTCGAAAGTGGTCGGACGAGACGCTCGATCCCGAGGCGAGCTCGCGCGGTATCTCAAGCTGCGAAATGTGCCACAAATACCTCGAGCAGCTCCCTGCCCCTCGCTACGCTCGACAATAAATAGCGGGTACCCGATTCTTCGCGATGGGCGCTGCGACGACCGGCCACCCGATTGTTGGGCTAAGGGAAACGCCCAGCGTAGCTTGGGAAGGTGGCCCCAGGGTTGCGGCGAACTCCTTGCGCCGGCAGTGCTATCAGTGCTCGTGACCGCCGGAAAGTTCGCGGACCAAGGCACCCACAACCGATTTCGCATCGCCAAAAATCATCAGAGTTTTATCGAGATAATAAAGCTCGTTCTCGATACCGGCGAAGCCCGGACTCATCCCGCGCTTGATCACCATTACAGTACGGGCCTTATCGACCTCAAGGATCGGCATGCCATAGATCGGGCTATTCTTGTCGTGTCGGGCGGCGGGATTGGTAACGTCATTGGCTCCGATCACGAGTGCGACATCGACCTGCGGAAAATCCGAATTTGCATCATCCATTTCGATCAACCGATCATACGGGACATCGGCTTCTGCGAGCAGAACGTTCATGTGACCGGGCATGCGCCCGGCGACCGGATGGATCGCGAACTTCACGTCGATCCCGCGCTTGGTTAGCGCATCGTAAAATTCGCGTACCTTGTGCTGAGCTTGCGCGACTGCCATTCCGTATCCCGGCACGACCATTACCGAGTTGGCAGCCTCAAGAATGCCGGCTGCCTCTTCGGGCGTAGCCGAGCGAACAGTCCCTTCCGCGGCCTTTGCGGAAGATTCCTGCACCTGTCCAAATGCGCCGAAGAGGACGTTGGTGAACGACCGATTCATTGCGCGCGACATGATTACCGACAGGATGAAGCCCGAAGAGCCATCAAGCGCGCCAGCCACGATGAGCAATTTGCTCTTCAGCACGAAGCCCATCGCGGCTGCGGAGAGTCCGGCGTAAGAGTTCAGCAGCGAAATAACCGTCGGCATATCGGCCCCGCCGATAGGTACGATCAACAAAACTCCGAAGATCAGCGGAATTACAATCAATAGCGGGAAGAGCCAGGTCGCACCGGGGTTGTTAACCAGATAAACCGCGATTAGAACCGCCAGCAGCAGGATCCCGAGGTTGACGAAGTTCTGCCCCTTGTAGGTAATCGGGCGTTGCGGCAGGACCTCCTGCAGCTTACCGGCCGCCATCAAACTGGCGGTAAAGGTGAGCGATCCCAAAATGATCTCGATCGACAACGCGGACATGACGAAGGCGGAGATGTTGGGCGTGCGCAGGTAAAATTCGGCGGTGCCGACGAGAGCGGTCGCGAAGGCGCCGAACGCATGGCTGAGTGCAGTTCGTTGCGGTACCGCCGTCATCTGCACCAGTCCGAGAGGGATTCCGATCAGCGAACCGACCACCAGGCCAAAGATAATCCACTCATAGCTGACGATGCCGCGATAGAGCAGCGTCGCCAGTATGGCGATCAGCATCCCGACTTCGCCGGCCTGCACACCGCGCCGAGCGGTGGCTGGAGAACTGAGCCATTTCAGCGACAGTATGAAAAGCGTTACGGCGACGATATACGCGATCTCAATAACCGGGTCCTGCAGAGCACCGTTCATTACTTCGGACCTCCGCCGCGAGGGCTGACCTTGAACATGCGGAGCATCCGGTCGGTGATGAGAAAGCCGCCCACCACATTGCTGGTGGCGGCGATTACGGCCAGAGTACCGAGAACCGTGGCGAGGGTGCTCTTGCGTTCGCCTACAATCACGATGGCACCGACCACCGCGATCGCGTCGAGGGCATTGGTCAGCGACATCAGCGGCGTGTGCAGGAGGGGAGATACGCGCTTGATCACTTCGAAGCCAAGGAAGGCCGCGAGGACCAGCACATAAATATTCGAAAGCATTTCCGAGGTCATGATTGCCCTTCCGAGGTTTGGACTAGTCAGTTCGGTGCGGTCGTTTCACGCGCGCGCGGATTGACTATGTCGCCGTCGCGCGTAATCAAAGTTTCGCGGGTAATTTCGTCTTCCAGATCGAGTACGAGCTTACCTTCCTTTAGCAAATGAGGAATGAAGGTCGCGAGGTTTCGCGCGTACATCTGGCTGGCATGGTAGGGGACGGTGGTCGCGAAATTGAAAGTTCCGACTATGGTAACGCCGCGATCGACGACGGTTTCGTTGGGCCGGGTAAGTTCGCAATTACCGCCGCGCTCCGCAGCGAGATCAATGATGACCGAACCGCGCGCCATGCTACTCACCATCTCTCCCGTCACCAGCACGGGTGCCTTCTGTCCGGGAACCACCGCGGTCGTGATGACGACGTCACTTTCGGCAACCACTTTCGTGAGAACCTCGCGTTGACGTCGATAAAATGATTCGCCTTGAGCCTGCGCATAGCCACGGGCATCCTCAGACTGGCCGGTCTCCAGTGGCAACTCGATAAAGCGGCCGCCGACACTGATAATCTGCTCCTTGACCGCGGGGCGTACATCATAGGCGGAGACCACCGCTCCCAACCGTCGCGAAGTGGCTATCGCTTGCAGTCCCGCAACGCCCGCGCCCAGCACCAGGACGCGGGCCGGGGTGATCGTGCCAGCCGCCGTGGTGAGCATCGGAAAGAAGCGAGGGAGCAAATCCGCCGCCGTCAGGACGGCCTTGTAGCCACATACTGTCGCCATTGCGGAGAGCGCGTCCATGCTCTGGCTGCGAGTGATGCGCGGCATCAGTTCAACCGCAAACGCGGTTGCGCCGGTTTCGGCGACCTCGCGGACTGTGCGCGGCGAGCCGAGTGGGCGCAGAAAGCCAATCAGCACCTGGCCACGCCGAATCAATGGCAGATCGGCGGTGCCGTTTTTGTCGTTGGCACCATGACAGAGCACCTGAATTATGATGTCAGCAGTTGCGAAGACCTCTTCGCGCGATGCGGCCAGTTTTGCGCCCCTCGAGATGTAAGCTTCGTCTTCGTAGCCGGCCGCGATCCCCGCGCCCTTTTGGACGAGCACCTCGCACCCTGCCTTTAACAGGAGTGGGACCACTGAGGGCACCATCGCGACCCGTCGTTCCCCCGGGTAAGTTTCCATGGGCACGCCAACGATCATGATCGTTCGATATCTCCTCTAGAATTCACCTGGGACCATCGCTACTCACTTGCGGGCGCACGACCTGGCAGTTCAATCCGTCGCAAGAGCGGCCGAACGCGAAAAAAAGCCCCTCTCGTGAGCGAGAGAGGCGAAAGCCCCACTCCGGGCAAGCGGAACCGCAGACCATCATGACTCTAATTCTTTACTATCAGGCCTGCCAAATTGCGAGCAAAATCGCGGATTTCGGTCGAATGCGAGCACGGTCCTAGTGTCGCGAATCGGCACCCTTGATAGCCGCTGCCAACGTATCCGGCGACACCGCCATTCCGTTGTACTTGCGCATCCCGTAACCGTTCGGGGCCACTAGAAAAAGATCGAGCACATGGGTCGTCGCTTCGTCGGGACCTTCCTCCGGGACGTCGTACAGCTTGAGCAAATGATCGATTTCTTTATGCTTGCCGGTCAGGAACAGGAAACCGTCCGCGTCAACTCCCTGGGCCTTAGCGTACTTGAGCATCGCGGCCGGATTGTCATCGTCAGGGTCAGTGGTGATCGACACCATCGTCACGGATGAGTCGAATTGCGATCCGAGGCTCTGCGCCACCTGCTTCATCTTGGCGGTCATCATTTCACAGACGCCCTTGCATGACGTATGGATGAAACCGACCAGGACCGGTTTGCCTTTGACGGAACTCAACGAAATCTGAGTCCCGCGCTGATCCACCAGCATCAGCGGCGGCAAATAGTCAATTTGTCCAACCGCGGTCCCACTGGCCACGGCACCGCTTGCGGATGAGCCGGCAGGTTTTTGAGTTTCGGCTCGTGCGGACAACGGAAAGCCCATCGCGAAAGAAATCACGAATGCTATCGCCAAAGCAGAGCGTGTTGGCGATAAACCCTGGAGTTTGCAGACGCGTACGATTGCGAAATTGAGCCGAATCACAAAGCCCGGAACTCCCTGTCTCGACTTGAGATACAAGATCATAATATCACAAATCCGCTGTCAGGCGTTCGTACCCTAGAGATTTTTCTGCGTCCGTTCCCGAGAAATGTAGTCCGCCTGTCTAATCGCTAGGGTCACAATAGTCAGCGTCGGATTCTCGCCACCGCTCGTGGTGAACTGACTACCGTCGGAAATGAACAGATTCTTGAGGTCGTGAGTCTGCCCCCATTTGTTGCAAACCCCGTCACGAGGACTCTCACTCATGCGACAAGTCCCGAGATTGTGGGTGGAAGGATAGGGCGGGACAGCTATGGTTTGCACCGCGCCAACAGCGTTATAGATATCGGCGCCGCGCTTGTACGCGTAATTTCGCATCGCGAGATCGTTGGGATGATCATCGTAGTGCACATTCGGGATGGGGAGGCCCCATTGGTCTTTCTCGGTCGGATTGAGGGTGACCGCGTTGGTCTCTTGCGGCATATCCTCGCCGACGATCCACATCCCCGCCATATTGGCATATTGATCGAGAACGCGGGTGTAATCGCGTCCCCAGGCTCCCGGCTTCAAAAAGGCCGCGGCAAAGGGCAGACCCAACGAAATCGTTTCAAATTCGAAGCCTCCGGCAAATCCGCGTTTGAGGTTCAGCTCCGCTTCGTCGGCGACGATTCCCGCCATGACGGTGCCGCGATTCATGTAAACCGGCTTCTTGAAGGTCGCATAAACCGACCCGGTAGTATGCCGCATGTAATTCTTGCCAACCTGACCCGAGGAATTGGCAAGGCCTTGAGGGAAAGTGGATGACGATGAGTTGAGCAGGAGCCGCGCGCTCTCGATCGAATTGCAGGCGACGCAAACAATTGCCGCCTTCTGAACGACATGCTTGCCGTTTTGGTCGGCGTAGAGCACGCCGGTCGCTTTACCTTGACTGTCGTGCTGGATTTGCAGCGCTTGGCATTCGGCCCTCAAATCGAGTTTGCCGGTCGCATCCGCCTTTGGAATCTCAGTGTACAAGGTGGACCATTTCGCGCCCGACTTGCAGCCCTGAAAACAAAAGCCAAGTTGCCAGCACGAGGAACGGTCATCGCGCGGACGGCTGTTTATCGCCATACGCCCGGTATGCACGGTCTTGTATCCGACGCGCGTCGCGCCGTTGTACAGAACCTTGAAATTATTGTTGCCCGGCAGGCCGGGTATATCGTTGGTCCGCGTCACCCCCATCTTGAATTCGGCTTTGGCGTAATACGGCGCCAACTCCGCCAACGTCAGAGGCCAGTCAAGAAGATTCGCGCCGGTGACATCTGAATACGTAGTCTTGGCCTTGAACTCATGTTCCTGAAAGCGCAACGATGCGCCGGCCCAGTGCACCGTGGTGCCGCCGACGGTCTTGCAGGTCCAGGCCGGGAGATTGGGGAAGTCCTTGGCGATCTGCCAGTTCCCCGATGTCGTCCGTTTGTCCAGCCACGCCAGTTGATTGAAGGCGAACCATTCGTCGTTACGAAAGGTTGCGGATGACTGATGCTTGCCCGCTTCGAGCAGTACGACCTTGAAGCCCTTCTGGCAGAGTTCATTTGCGAGCGTGCCGCCACCCGCTCCTGAGCCAATGATGACGACTACGGAATCGTCGTTGGAATCGAATCGAGCCACGAGACCATCCTCCGGTCAAGCAGGTTTGGGACTGGCCGATGCGGGCGGATCGGGCAGCCAGTTCAGGTCGTTGAAACCGTGATGAAGGTAACCACCGATTTGATACGACGGACCCTGGTATCCAAGCTTCTTCCATACTGCGTGATTGTTGTAGAGAGACACCAACTCCACGCTGTGTACCTTCTGGAAGAACGGGGTGCTTTCGTTCTTTTGGAGAATAGCCACTTGCTGGTCGTCGGAGAGCGTTGCGAACTTGGCGCTGCCCGCGCTGTCGAGATTCGCCACACCATCGCGCAGCAGTTTGGCGGTGTCGGGCGTGGTTCCCGCTTGAGTATCCAAATCCATGACCACTACGACGTAATCGCTATCGTCGAGTCGATCATGCGGAAAGATTTGCCGCGCAACCTTCAGCAGCGTCTCACCTTCGTGGGCGTTGAGAGTTTTCAATCCTGCCGTCCACTGATTGGTATCGGCACTCGCGACCACGGCGACGCCGGATACCGCGGCGGCCGCACTGGCTACCACGATTGCGCTCTTCTGCAGAAACTCTCGTCGCTTCATTTTCGCCCCACTACCCGTTGAATTCTGAAACCATGGGTACTGCGGATTGCGTGCAGCCCAAGGTTCCATACGGGTGTTTCCGGTTCTTATTTACACCATCCGCGAATGCGCCCAACCAAAGCGGCAACCACAGCCGGCTCATTTTCAAGGTCGGGGTTGGGCGCCATCTCGGCGCTGACGCCCACCGATTTCCCGCCGAAAATGATTGCTCGCGTCAAGGTCGCGTTGTCAACGGATTTTTGCCATTTAAGACTGTGGAAATCTCGTGGCCCAGGATTAAGATTCGCCGCAGCCGGTCCATCCCCACGGCCTTCTTCGCCGTGACAAGCAACGCAGCGCGATTCGAAGATATCCTGCGCATCGCTTCGCGCCTGAGATGTTATGGCAACCGCGCCCGTACCGCCCTTGGTTGACGCGCCCAGATGTTCGCAGTCCGATGCAGATTTTTGGGCAGTTTTGTTATGCGAGGAAGTATCCGATCCGGTTTCCGCAAGCAGCCTCGTACATGGGGCCAGCAGGATCGCGACCGCGAAGGCGACGGCCAACCTCCGAAAGCCATCCAACATCAATAGTCACTCACTTTCAGCAGCCTGTTTCGATTCGATGATTGACTACGGTATGAGTACTGCGCGCCCCTTGACGGTGCCATTACTCAGATCGTGCAGCGCTGCATTCGCCTGATCCAGGCGATATTCCCGAGTGGCAAGTGTCACGAGTCCGCGGTCGGCGAGCGCCATCAATTCGACGAGGTCGGGATAGGTGCCGACCAGATTTCCGACAATGGTTTTTTCGGTGACAATCATATCCATCGTTGGAATTTCGACTTTGCCACCGTATCCAACAATATAATAGCAGCCGGCATTCCGCGTCATCTTCAGGCCCTTAGCGACGGAATCGCCTTCACCGACAAAGTCGATTACCGCTTCGGCGCCAGCGCCTTCCGTCAGCGCAAGGACGGCCTCTAGCTCTTTGCCGTCAGCCTTGATCACGTGATGGGCGCCGCACTCCTTCGCGAGATTCAACGCGAGTTCAGATCGATCGATCGCGATAATCTGCGCAGCACACAGCGCTTGCAAGACCTGGATTCCGATATGACCGAGCCCGCCGGCGCCGATCGCGACAACGTAGTCGCCTGGTAAAAGATGCCGGGCGGCCTTCTTCGCCGCATGATAAGCAGTCAAGCCGGCGTCGGCGTAGGGGGCGACATCTTTCGGTGCGAGAGTCTGCGGCAACTTGATTACGGCGCGTTCGGCGGTCTTCAACAGTTCGGCATAGCCACCGTTAGAATCGATACCAGGGAAGGCGCCACCGGCGTGCATATCGTTCCCCCGCCGCGCGGCCAAGGCTTCTCCTTTGCTCACCAACGGATGGCAGATAACGGGATCGCCGACTTTCACAAGCTCCACGGAACTACCGACGGCCGCAACCCAGCCGGCATTCTCGTGGCCCATAATGTACGGCAGCGAGATCGAAACCCGGTCGCGCCACAGACCTTCGATCACGTGAAGGTCCGTCCTGCACACTCCCGCACCGCCGACCCGGACGATTATATCCGCAGGGCCGGTGATCTTTGGTTCGGGCACATCCTGGTAAGTGACGAAATCCCGCCTGCTCAGGCTGGTGTCGTAGCTAGTGAGTACTGCCGCTTTCATGATGATCTGCTCTTGCCAGGTACACTAGAGGTTATGGCAAATATTGCGGCTTAAACTCCGTCGGCACTAATACGGATTTCAAAGTGACCAGGTCCTCTTTGCCGTCCGCACTTTGAAAGCGCAAAAGCCCGGCGATCAGCTGCTGCGGATCGTGCAGCGGAATCAGACGTTCCTGCAGGAACACTTCATTGCTCATCTTGAGGGTAATAGCCCGCGATTCACCGGGCTGGATCGGACCGTCCGGCTCAACATTGAGTTGACCGACAAATTCGCTCGGACCAGCCAGCGCGATCTCCTCTTTAGGGCCATCGACGAATGTAGTCATCGCCATGATGTACTGTTTGAGCGTGATCGGACTCGCGCTGTTGTTCTTCACTTCGAAGTTGATCAATAGCGTATCGGTCTTCTCGTCAAACGTAGATCCTTTTGGATGTACGGCGATGAGGCCGCTACCAGAGGAAATCTCGTCAGGCGCAAAGCGCACGGTCTGTTGCGGCAGGCGCACCGGGTATTTCGCCGCCATGTAAACCCAACCGACGATGAGCATCAGAACCGTGACGCCGGCCAGCAGATCCATCCACATGTGGTCGCGCGGCGTGATGAGTCCGACGTCCGGGGCAGAGTCGTTGATCGGCAACTGCAATGTCACGGCGAGACGCGTGACGGTGCGCTTGGGCACAGTCCAGTACAGCATCCAGACGACGCCGATCAGAAATCCGGCGAAAGACCACCACCACGCAAACGACCCGCCGAAATGTTCGAGGTCAACGGTCTTGCCGTTGAGCAGCGTGACATCAAGCTTGAACGGCTGTGCGCTGGGGTCAACAGTTACCCACTCGCCGGGACCGAGCAGCGTGCCGGTGCCCTGAATAGCTATTCCGGGATGGACATGCCAGTGACCCGGATTGCGCGCCAGCATCACCATTTTGAACTGGTAGATTCCGCCCTTGTCAATGAATATTGAGCCCGGCGTAGATTCCCCATTGACGATGCGTTCGGTCAAGGCGAAACACGGTCCAGGCACGACGGGGGTCACATACGCGGTCTGAGGTGGATCGAGTGTATACGGCCAGGTTTCGAGTATTTTTACCGAGCCGGTTATGGTTACCGGTTCTCCCACCTTGACCGCGGTCGGCGTCACATGCACATCGTAGAATGCGACCGTGAGGTCCTTCAGGAATGGTTCGTCGGCAGCTTCGCCGTGCGCAAACGCGCTCTGCGCGTAAAACGATACGAGGACGACTGCAAACGAAAGTACCACCGCAAGCCGCATTCGCATTCCGCAACTCCTTCATTCGAATGCCGGCTCGATGAAAGCGGCCGGCCCGCCGATTCAACTGTGAGAACTGATTATCTGGCCGCGCGACGTCCCGCCCTATCGATTCGGTGAACGTTGCGATTCCTCCGCGACGGCCACAAAACGACAGTCCAGTAACATGCGATGCCCAGCAGGGTCGAGATGATCACCGGAGGCCCAAGTTCATCGGGGCCGGCAATTCCGCCGTGCGCATGCGCCAGGGATGACGCCGTGAGAATCCACAGCAGAGCTACGGTCAAACTGCGATATAGTCTGCTTCTGAATCTAATAGTCATTTCAATACTCACAGCGCCATCGTTCAGATGGTCTTTATATAGCGCCCGATCGGCCAGACCGCGAGAAAGCGTCCAATCGCTTGCCCTACCCAATAGCCTATCATCGCCAAAGTTCCACCAAACAGCAGCGAAACGTATTGGGTTTCGCCGAGAAAGCTGCGTAACGCGCCGCGTTCGATGTGTCGCAGATACTCAGGTGTCTGCGAACGGATATAAGCGATGCCCTGCACGTCCGAAACCGTGAGTATGTGGTGCATGAACTGCACCGGCTGCAGGAATGGTGCGAGCGGAATATAATTAAAAGCCCACACCATCACCGCCCATATCGCGCCGCCAAACACCGATGTCACCACGAAGCTGCGCGTTCTCATCAGCAGCCAATCGAGGATTATTGCGGCGGGCACCGTCGAGATCGGCCAGACGAAATTCATCGGATAGGTTTCTGCGATGTGCCACTGAAAATAGCGGCCGATCCAGGTCGCCATGAACAAACAAACGCAGGTGTACGTCGCTCCCGTCGGGAAACGCCACGCCACCCACTGAATCCATTGCAGCGCAGAAGGTATGATAATCGTGGCGAATGCGGTGACGACCGGCCACCATTGAGGATCTTTCCAATCCGTCCAGAAATCCCAGTCACCGGCGAATAACAATTTTGTGATATCGGCGGCGCCGGCCACGATGAAGATTGCAGTAATCCAGAATACCGCATCCCAAGTGCGGTCGATGAACAGGTATTTCGCGTTCAGGAGTTCGCGAAGTTCGAGACGGCGCTGCCTTTCGGCAGGCGCCATGGTTGCCGGTGTCGACGCCATGCTTTCCCCTTACAATACGATCGGGTCGTTCAGCGATTGAGTATCCGCGTTTAGCGGCCAGCCGCCGCGGTGTGCTCCACGGGCATCTCTTCGACCCGGCGAGCTTCTTTTTCAATTTGGAACAGACGCAAAATCGTCTCGCCCCAAACCGCGAACATTCCGCTCGCCAGCCATCCGTAAGCCACGAACGGCCAATGGAATGGCACCGAAAAGAATTCTTCGGACAGCCACAGGCTGTGACCCCACTCGTTGAATGCAACCTGCACGAACTCGAGCACTGCAGCCGATATCAGAAGAAAGAAGGACCACGGGAAGCCCTTTTCAGGAGCGTAAACCGCGGGAATTCTAAAGCGGCCGTACAGATAAGCCCCGAGCGCCAGGACCACCGAGAGTGGGAAGAAGAAATAGAACATTGGAATATGGGTTGGAGTCAGTGCCGTATCGCGCACCATCGTCTGATGCCATGCCCCATCCCAGTTCGGCCAGAAGCTGGCCTCGATGTAGAGCGACAAGCTGGTCGCACCGATAATGCTCCACAAAATCGCGATACGCCGGACTTCTTCGGCGGGCGGGATGTCTTCCCGATCGAGCACCATGCCGGTCCTGACCAGCCATCCAAACCAGAGTCCCGCAAAGATGCCCACACTGAGCAGCTCGCCCCAAAACAGAGTGCGGTAATGCAGCGTGAAAGCGTGGCTGGCCGAATTCAATCCGACCGTGAAAGCGAAGGTATAGTCCCAGACCCAGAGGAAGAGATTTAGCGCCAATAATATTCCGCACGACCAAAACAAAGGTCGCCACGCGCTATGCCAATCAACGGAACCCCAGCTCTCTGTGCCCTGCGTTTTAGGCGTCGAGTTCATTGCAACTAGCTCCTGTCCTAAAGCGTGCGATAACTCTTGGGGTATATACTCCATCCTCGCTTATCGTCAATGGCAACAGGGCTAATGACATGGTGATCGGGTGGGCGGGAGTTCGCCTGGGCGTCGCGATACTCTCGCAATCGGGCCCCTCGTCCTTCATAGAACAACGTTTTCTTCGTTGGCATTCGAGGAAATCGGTGCGTCGCGTACCAGCGAAGAAAAAACGGAGACGAGCGCGCAAAGGCAAACCGCTCGTAGTTACGGTCTCCAATCGCCAACTCGAGTCCGCGGGCCGCGCGCCATCAGGCGAAATTCGCGAGCGGCCCGGCAACGAATTATTTCCCCAGCGCGGCCCGGCGCCGTGATATGTTGTTGACGCGAAGAGAGCCTCTGCTTTCCGGCCGCTTCCGGTCGGTCCCTCGGGCGGTCCTTTAAATGAAAATCTCAAAATCGATCCCGCGCGCCCAGCCGTCTCTGCGAATGAGGCACTGAAATTCGGTGCGCAAGACCGCTCTGCAAAATCTGGTCACCTACGCGATAGCGGTCGCGATCGTTTGGTACGTCGCGCGCGGCGTCTCATGGGTCCGGGTTGCCGATGCCGCACGCGGGGCCACGTTATGGCTCTTCGTCAGCGTGAGCGTCGCCGGCTTTCTCTGCTGGTTTGTCGGCGAAACGATTCTGTACGGTCGCCTGTTCAGTTTCTTCTATAGGGCGACCGGGTTCGTCGAACTGCTTCCGACGACAGCTGCGGTATATTTTCTTCAGCTCGTCAATTCCTACGTTGCCAGCGGCGTGTACGTATTGTTCCTGCACACGCGCAAAAGTGTGCCTTGGATAACGAGCGCATGCACCTTGATGTTCCTGGCGTACGTGGACGTCATGCTGCTGTCGATTTTGACGCTGCTCGCAATCGTCCTTGTGCCAACCTCACCGATCCGGTTTGGCTTGTATTACGCTGCTGGTGTGCTCGGAGCCGGCTGCATCATCGCCTCCTTTTGGCTCATCTGGGGCGCTCGTCTGGGCGACGGCAATTGGCTTCGCTGGATCTATGACCGACCTTCGCTGCTATGTTTTCGCGTTGCGCGACCGTCTCACTACATCAAGCTGTTCGCTATCAGGAGCGTCATTTTTCTCGGCGTGGGCCTGGTACTCTACGGGCAGTTCGCGAGTTTTCATATCGCGCTCCCCTTGACGCAAGCCTTGGCCTTAACGCCATTCATCGTGGCCATCGGCACGTCCCCATTTTCGCCCGGCGGAATCGGCACAACTCAGCTTGTCTTCACCGTCGCTTTTGCTCGTTTCGCCAGTAAGGGCGACCTATTCGCGCTCTCGCTGGCCGTGACCGCTTTTAACCTCGTGGTGCGAATACCGATGGGGGCAGTGATCGCGAAACCATTGGTCGAAGACGTTGTCGGAGTTGAAAGTGAACTGATAACGAAGCCCACAGCTCGTCGGGCTTGAGTGTTTGAGCACTGACGGACCGCGCTCGCATAACTTTTACGTTGCATCGCCGGGCTATGCGGGAGACGATGAACTTGTAATGCGATGGCGAGAAATAAGTGCGGTTATAGGTTTCGCACTGATATTCCTGAACGTGGGCTCGGTGGTCCCTGCGGCGCCGACTCAAACCTCCTCCAGCGAGGATAGCCCTGCGGCACGAGAGGCGGTGGACCGTGTTGCGCGTCTATTTAGCAGCAAGTCCAGCATCGCTACGGTGAAAATGCAGATCACCAACGAAGATGGTCAACGAAATCTATCCATGAAGATCTGGTCGTTAGGCGACAAGGTTCTGATCCTGATAACCAATCCTCCCGAAGAAGCCGGTATCGCGATCCTCAAGTCTGGCAACGACATCAAATATTACCTGCCGAAGTCCAAGCGGACGGTTAAGCTTCCTGCTTCGATGGCGATGACCTCGTGGATGGGTAGTGATTTCACTATCGACGATCTGGTGAAAGAAAGCTTCCTGACCCGGGACTATTCAATTAGCAGCTCATTCGATGGGAATCGTGGCGGGGTAGCGGTCTATGAATACACTATGACACCACGCCCCGATGCGGCAGTCGTGTGGGGGAAAATCGTTTTACAGATTCGTCAGGCCGATTCGGTACCCACGTGGCAAGGTTTCTATGACGAAGATGGAAAGCTCGTCCGGGAATTAACCTTTTCCGAATATAAAAAAACAGGTGACAGACTAATTCCAACGCGCCTGGTCATGCGACCGGCGGATAAGACTGATGCGCAGACCACGATCGATTACGAAGATATCGCATTCGATGTGCCGGTCAGCGAAGGAATCTTTTCTCTGCCTGCATCGAAATAATGGGCCGACGCCTTCTACAGCTGGCGTGGCGCAATCTCTGGCGCAATCCCCGACGTACTTTCATCACGATGGCTGCGATCGCGTTCGGCTACGCGATGCTGCTGTTCGTTGCGTGCCTGATGGCCGGCTTGAGATGGCAGATGATCGAGAACGGCACGAGTCTCACGATGTCGCAAATTCAGGTGCATGCGCCGGGGTATTATCCCAACCGTTCCATCCAGCGGACGGTGGGCGGCCGACAAGGAACAAACGTCAGTGCCATGCTTGCGGCGATTGCGGCTGATCGCCGAGTTTACGCCGCGGCCCCTCGCGTCTATGGATACGGCTTGCTGAGCGCTGCCCATCGTTCGGCTGGAGTCGAGTTGATGGGAATCGTTCCGGAGCAGGAGCCGAAGATTACCATCCTGAATCGACAGATAATCAAGGGCACTTATCTGACTGCGCAGAAACCAAAGGGAGTGGTGATGGGAGACACTCTCGCCAGCACAATCGGAATCGATTTAGGCACCGAGGTCGTGCTGTTGACGCAGGCTGCCGATGGTTCGATTGGCAACGATGTTTATTCTGTGGTTGGGATCTTCCACACCGGACTCGATGCGGTGGACCGCGGGTTAGTTCTTATGTCTCTGCCAGCCCTGCAAGATCTTCTGCAGCTCGCACCCGCGAGGATTCATGAAATTGGCATCAAACTCGACGACATAACGACCGCCACTCCGGTGGCGGCTACGCTCGAGTCACGAATCGACCTGGCTACTCCTGTGAAGGTGATGGCGTGGCCGGAACTGGCGCCGGAACTCGCCAGCTATGTGCAGTTCAATCGTGGCATTACTTTTGTTCTCTTCTTCATTTTTTTTGTGCTTGCGGTCATCGGAGTGATGAACACCATGCTCATGGCAGTGTTCGAGCGCACCCGTGAGTTGGGCATGCTCATGGCGTTGGGAATGCGCCCCGTCCAAATTATCGCTTTGATCCTTGCAGAGGCGGCGGGTCTGGCGATCGCCAGCCTGATAGTCGGCGGCATCATTGGCGTTCCATTGCTCTGGTATCTACAAGTACACGGCCTGGACTTGGGTGGCGCGACCGGAGAGGTGATCTCCCTTGCGGGAGTGGTCGTGGGGCATCTCTGGTATGGTCGCCAGGATTATCCCGCCTATGCTCAAGCAGCTCTGGGGCTGGCCGTTACGGCCCTGGTGTCAGCGCTCTATCCAGCCTGGCGAGCTGCGCATTTTCGACCGACAGAAGCGATTCGCAAGGTTTAACAGTGACGAGCGTTGCCCTCCTCGTAAAACTCAGTTGGCGCAATCTCTGGCGCAACCCTCGGGGTACGCTTTTGACCGCCCTCGCACTGGGGTTGGGTCTCGCACTCTTGCTAATATCGCTGGGTCTGCTTGACGGTGGCCACGAGCAAACGATAGCCGACGGAGTGCGGTTCGGTCCGGGACATGTTGTCGTTCAGGCGAAGGGGTATCAAGACACCAGCGCTGACGATTTGCTGCTGACGGCAGAAGAAGTGTCCAAGGTCCTAGCGTATCTGAAAACCGAACCGATGGATCGACTGGTACGTGGAGTTAGCCCGAGGCTTTTGGCGACCGGGCTCTTGAGTTCGTCAGCGAATGCCGCGGGGGTCAGAATAGTCGGAGTAATACCGCCGGACGAAAGGAATGTTTCATTGATCCCTGAGCGGATGGTCATAGGGACTTATTTGAACAGCGATAGTCCTTCCGCCGTTGTGATTGGCGCAGATTTGGCGACGAAACTCGAAGTAAAAATTGGTTCCAAAGTCGTCCTGATGACTCAGGCCTTGCGACCCGATGGGGCTGGAGCCAAAGATGAATCCGAAGAAGAAATGCATACCACTCTCTTGAGAGTGAGTGGTATTTTTCGAACCGGCCTGCTGGCGGTTGACGCGAATATAATTAATATGCCGCTACCCGCCGCTCAAGATCTCCTCGGAGTGAAGGACGGTCAAGTAACCCAAATTGCCTTACTGCTGAAGCGCGAAGGCGATTCATCCCAGGTCGCAAGAGCCATACGGGCGCAATTGACAGGAGCTCCCGTAGAAGTTTTGACCTGGCGGGAATCAATCCCGATGCTTGCTCAGATTCTCGGTCTGGACCACGCGTTTAATTACATTATGAACGGTGTGATCTTGGCGATGGTTGGACTGGGGATTCTAAATACAATTTTGATGAGAGTACTCGAGCGTCGATATGAATTCGGTGTTTGCAAGGCCCTGGGCCTTCGGCCACGCCAACTCGCCGTAATGGTGATCGGCGAGTCCCTCGCCCTCACCGTAATAAGTCTGACATTGGGATTAGGGTTGGGCTTGAGCGTCGATTATTATTTCGCTACTTCCGGATTGGATCTGCGCCTCCTGTTCAGAACTGGACTTCCACCGGCGCTTGTCTTTGATCCGATTCTCTATTCGCAATTGAGCCTAAACCGGATCGTTTGGTCGGTCAGTATTGTTTTCATGATGGCGACGGTCATTTCCTTCTATCCGGCACTTAAAGCGGCGCGGACGGATCTACCCGATGCGTTGAAGGTACTTTAACTCTGCATTTGATGACACAAACAGCGAGCTTCCACACGCACCCAGCACAGGCAGTCAGCTCAGAACAAATAACGACTACTCGCTTTAGCGAATGAGCTCGCGAGTGATCTTTTTGTCGAGCAGAATTTGGAGGATGAAGTGGTCCAGTCGGCGGTAGAACTAAAAGATGTTGTTAAAACCTACCGCACGGGACCGATCGAGGTTCCGGCGCTGCGCGGTCTCTCTTTGCGAATCGCGCCGGGCGAATTTGTCGCGACTGCTGGTCCGTCGGGTTCTGGCAAGACGACCTTGCTCAACATAATCGGCGGACTCGATCGGGCGGACTCGGGAGAGGTCCGGGTAGCGGGTCAAGACCTTCAACTTCTATCGGCAGGCGAATTGGCAGTATTGCGCTTACAGCGCATCGGGTTTGTCTTCCAAACGTACAATCTGCTGCCAGTGCTTACTGCGTTCGAGAACGCCGAGTTCACCCTGTTGCTGCAGGGGATGCCCGCTCATAGGCGCAGAGAGAGGGTGGAGAAGCTGTTTAGTGAGATTGGGCTTGCTGGACTTGAAGATCGCCGTCCCGCTGAGTTGTCGGGTGGGCAGCAGCAGCGAGTCGCCGTGGCCCGCGCGATGGTGACAGAACCCGCGCTAATTCTGGCCGACGAACCGACGGCAAATCTGGACTCCGCAACCGCGATCGCCCTCCTCGACGTAATGGAGCAATTAAATCGTTCCACTGGCACAACTTTCATTTTTTCGACCCATGATCCCCAAGTCATGGAACGGGCTCATCGAATGATCCGTCTGCGAGACGGCCAGATATCAAGCGATGAGATACGCGAAGTTCAGCAAGATCGCATCGTTACGACCAGAAGCGCCGTCTGACGCACGTCCGTTCGGCCGGGTGGGGGAGTGCGGACAAAATGACGCCGCTATCTGCGCATGCCCTTTACAAATGTCCGGTGCGCTTGACTGGAATTGGAGAGCCTCCAAGCGTGGCAGCTGCGACCGGAGCGCCCGGGACGAGAGCCGGCGGTATTATTGGAACGGGAACGATAGTTGGGGGCGCGCCGGCGATATAGAAACGAATCAGCTCGGTGGTGACTTCCGGTCCGCCCACGAACGTAGCTCCTTTTTGTTTAAGCAGTCGGTAAGGTGGGACCGTTTGGAAGTATAGGGTGTTCTTCGGAACTACGGGTTGGACAACGTGCATCACGAAATGCGGCCAGTTTGGCATCACCGTCGCGATGTCCACTTGGGCGATGACCTTGAGTGCGGAAAACTGTCCAGCTGGTACGGTGATCTGTTCCGTACCCTTGGCGTAGACATCCTGTCCCACGTAACTATAGGGCGTAATTTGCTGATACAGCATGCCTTCGCCGTTCTCGCGCGGGGCGTCGAGGACCCGCAAGAACGCCATCCATGGAACTGCGTCTGGATATAGGTCATGTGGCAGATCGGCGGCGCCCGCCAAGCGCAGCGCCGGTGCATCGTTACGCCAGAACGCGCTTTGGAGTGCTCGACGATGATCGTAGAGCGTCCATTGGTACATCGTGCATCCGCGCCGATGATTCGGGAACAGCCAGAAGCTAACCTCAAATTGCGTGCTGGAGAGAGTAGCAATTTCTATGTGGACGGCGTCGTCACCGACCATTTCGTTCCACAACTTGACCTGCATCAGAACTTCGCCAGTTTGATCCACCGTCTGTCGCGTTTCGCTTACCTCAACTCCGGACGCAGGTGTCATCAAATCAGCGCCGGACTGGTCGCCGACCATGCCATGGCCGATCAAGCCGCGTGTGACCAACCAGGCATCAGTTACGCCGCCCGCGCTGGACTCGGTGCCGGGAACTTGCGCAATCTCCGCCCGGACTCCCATTGGAAAGGAGACCAGTATCACCACAGACAACATCGTTAAGACCATCAAGACGGAAGTCCTCAAAGTTTTCATTGCGATGACCTGCGACTCCCGGGAGAAAGCCCTATGTTGCGTCGTTCTTTCGAGGTTTCATTCATCGAGTAAGGACCGCACAGCCGGGTCATCTGTGAGAGACTATCCAGTCGTGTGGGTATATTTGGATAAAGTCTTGCCTGGTATGCTTCAGTTGTATTCCAAAGCGCCGACTAAAGCTAAGAGAAAAGATTGCGAATCGGAGCGACGAGCGGATTTAGAATCGCGATGTTGATTCCTCGGTTAATTTCAGCCTGTGGCAGTGGGAGTTCTCCTCCATATAAACACAGCTTGTCCGCGCGGTTATTGCAGCTCTTTCGCGAGTGCCTGCAAAAAAAGAGACCGAGCGGTGTTCAAGAAAAAATGACCACTAGGAATCATTTTCGGCGTGAGCGGAGCAGTTGTCTGATCGGCCCACGCTTCAAGATCTGCGTACTCAACTCTGGGATCATCCAAGCCGCCAAAGACGGCGATAGGGTAGCCCAGGGGAGGTTCAACAGCATAAGTGTAGCTTTCATATAGTGCGAAATCTGCACGCAAAACAGGAAGCATAATCTCCATCAGTTCAAGGTTCTCCAATATCTCGTCTGGAGTGCCTTTGAGCCGCCGTAGCTCTGCGATGAATTCTGCTCGCGGCAAATTATGGATATCCCGTTCCCGATGAGCACGCTGTGGGGCACGAGTACCGGACACGACCAATTGAACCGGATGAATGTTGTTGTGGTTTCTTCGTAACTCGCGGGCTAACTCGAAAATGATCAATCCCCCCAGGCTATGGCCAAAGAATGCAAAGGGTAAGTCGAAAAGCGGACGCAGAACCTGAGCGAGAACCTTGGCGAGGATCGAAAGATCGTTAATCGGAGGTTCTCTGAGTCGAGTGCCCCGTCCTGGAAGTTGAATCGGACAGACTTCGATGTCATCCGGGAGACTCCGCGGCCAAGTGCGAAAAATTGCTGCGTTGCCTCCAGCATATGGGAAACAGAAGAGACGGAGGCGGGGGGCCGGCCGAGGTTCGTGGCAAGCAATCCAGGCGTCGAATGGGGATGAGATCATCAATCGATATCAGCGTGGAAGCGTGAGGCTGCATTCATATCGGTTGCAGCCCCAATCATATCTCAGACCGCAGCATCAATCGCAATTGTTCTTTGTTCGGGTTCTCAGGCTGAGAGGTCGCATGTCAGTCCAGACTTCTCTAATGAAACCCAGGCATTCAAATTTGGACCCAGTCTTACCGGCATCCCTCCAGCCTAAAGGAATTTCCTTTCTTGCCTCCCAAATCGAATACTGTTCCTCATGATTCAGCACCACCTTGTAAACGGTTTCATCTGCCTCGCTGTCATCGCTCATGGCAACTCCTTTGGCGAACGGTCATTGGTAGGTTCGCCGCCGTCGGTCGTCTGACACTCAATCAATCGCACCTGGTGGAGGCAGGAACTGAGCTTTTGAGCCAAAACTTCAACATGCGGTTTGTAAACCATGCTCGCGTGATTACCGGGAACGACATGTACATCCACACCCTCCGCGGCCCACTTGCTCCAACCTAAGGTTGGGTCAGAGGACATTTCCGTAAGCTCCTGGCCTGCTCTGAACAGCGTTATTCGGCCCGGATACGGTCTGGGAACATAGTTTCTTGTTGCTCGAAAATCAGCTTTACAAAGCTCGATAAATGGGTGTGCCTGGGAAGCGTCGACGTCAAGTGGTATGAGCCCGGCCAACTTCGCTTGCTCCAGCACACGCGTTATCAGCTCGTCTTTTGGAAGGCGCGCCAGAGACTCCCTGGAGCCTAGGGACAAGCCGAAGTAACGGATGAAGTCCGCTAACAGCGTCGCCTCGAAATCCTCGTCGGCAAAGTCCTCTTCTGCAGTTGGAATTCGAGCATCCAGCAAGGCCAGTAACGCAACTCTGTGCCCTTGGGCAGCAAGCTGTTGAGCCATCTCGAAAGCTACGACTCCGCCCGCGGACCATCCTCCTATGCAGTATGGTCCCTCAGCCTGCAATGAGCGTAGAGCTTCGATGTAATAGGCAGCCATATCCTCGATCCGTGTTTGCGGTAACTGTCCCTCTTCCAAGCCCTTTGCCTGTAACCCGTAGCAAGGCTGGTTCTGTCCCAGGCAATGGGCCAGTTGAACGTACGGAAAGACGTGACCTCCCGCTGGATGTATCAAGAAAAGTGGTCGCATCGTGCCGATCGGTTGAATAGCTACCAGGGATGACTGACGGGCATGTTGAGCACCTTGGCGAAGAATTGTCGCCAGATGTTCAATTGTTGCTCCCTGAAACACAGTCGCCAATGGAAGCTTTCTTCCCAGTCGCCGCTCGATCAGGGCGAATAATCGGACAGCCGCCAGGGAATGACCTCCGAGTTCAAAGAAATTGTCTCTCACTCCTATAAGCTGTACTCCTAGAACCTCCTCCCAGAGCTGAGTGAGTTGAAGTTCCAGCGCATCGCGAGGCGCTATGTATGTGCGTTCGAGATCAGTTCTGGTCCGGTCAGGCGCCGGTAGAGCGCGACGGTCCACCTTCCCACCGGCAGTCAACGGCATCGCCGCGAGAGTCACAAAAACCGCCGGTATCATAAATTCTGGCAACTTCTCCCGCAAGAAAACGCGCAGCTCGTTGGCTGTGGGACTGTGTTCATGCTCTGCGACGAAATAGCCTATCAACCGCTTGTCGCCAGACACCTCTTCCTGAGCAATGACTACCGCACTGTAGATTCCCGGGTATTGGCTAATAGCCAACTCAATTTCTTTCGGTTCGATGCGGTAGCCTCGAATCTTAATCTGATCGTCGCAACGGCCGAGAAACTCGATGTTGCCGTCGGCTAAATAGCGAGCCCGATCGCCCGTCTTGTACAGGCGGGCGCCTGGCTCGAGGCTGAACGGATTTGGGATAAATCGTTCTGCGGTCAAGTCCGCATGGTTGAGATAGCCTCGGGCCAAACCCGCACCGCCAAGATGCAGCTCACCAGGAACTCCGATTGGCGCCAGATTGTTGAACCGATCCAGGATGTACGCTTGTCTCCCGATGAGAGGACGTCCAATCGGAACGCTGGCGAGATTCGCCTTCGCGTGGAGGCCACACGCCTCGATTTCGAAGGTTGTTGCCGTAATTGTAGTTTCCGTGGGCCCGTACGCGTTGAATAGGCGGACTGAACCGAAAGCAGTTTGCCGCCAAAGATCAAGGGCGGTCGAAGCCATCGTGTCTCCGCCGACGATAAAAAGTCGCGCATGACCGCTGGCAAGGCAGTCGGGCGAGTTAGCCCATTCGCGAGCAAGGTCTTGCCAGTAAGCCGTAGGAAGATTGAGTACAGTCAGTTCATGCTGGGACGTCATTCTATAAAAGTCCGCAGTGGCCAACGTGTTGAGACCTTGCATGACCAGCCGGGCGCCGACGAGAAGAGTCGGAAGGATTTGCTCGAGTGATAAATCGAAGCTCAAGGACGCGGAGTGAAGTATCCGATCATTCGAGTCCAATTCGAAAAGCGCTTGAATTTCTCGGCAGTGATCCGCGAGCGAACCATGTGAAACCAGAACGCCCTTTGGTTTGCCGGTAGACCCGGAGGTGTAAATCACATAAGCGAGAGTTTCGCGACAGGCCGAACTTATGGGATTTTCTTCACTCTCGGCGCCAACGACCTCGCAGCCAGAGCCTAGACAAATGACATGGGCTTGGAGGTCAGCTAAATCCTCGGCCAATCGCTCATCGGTCAACACGACAGAAAGTTGGGTGTCGTCGAGCATAAAAGATGTTCGTGTCCGCGGATATGCCGGATCCAGTGGCACGAAGGCCCCGCCGGCCTTCAGAACCGCGAGTACACCAACAATCATGTTTGGCGAAAGATCCAGGTAAATCCCGACCGGTTTCTCAGATTCTATTCCCAGCCTCCGCAGATGATGTGCCAGCCGATTGGCGCGGCGATTTAATTCCCCGTAGTTTATCTCTTCGTCCCCGAACACTATCGCGACAGCGTCAGGGGTCCGCTCAGCTTGGACTTCAAAAAGCTGATGAACACCTAGGTCCGAGGCGCCGCCAATGTTGGCGGTGTTCCATTCGTTCAGTAGTCGATGCTGCTCTGCGGCCTTCAGGAGAGGCAAATCCGAGAGTCGTTGTTCCGGGTCGGCAACTGCTCCACCCAATAGAATCTCAAAGTGCTCGAGCATGCGAGTGATCGTAGGCGGTTCAAATATGTCCGTGTTGTAAGTCCACGTTCCGGTCAGGCCGTCCGGAGCGTCCGCCATATGCAGTATCAAATCAAAATGAGCAGTACCGCTGTCCACCTCGACCGGGCTCAGGGTCAAGCCGGGTAATCGGACCGATTCATTCGGTGCATTTCGCAACACGAACATCGCTTGAAATAGCGGATTACGGCTGAGATCCCGCTCGAGATTTAATTCCTCAACCAGACGTTCGAAAGGTAGGTCTTGGTAGACATAGGCATCCAGACAGGTCTCACGGACGCGCCGTACTAGCTCTCGAAAAGTAGGATTGCCGGCTAGATTCGTGCGCAAGACCAGCGTGTTCGCAAAGAATCCAATCAACCCCTCGGTCTCTAATCGATCACGGTTAGCGATCGGCGTGCCGACGACGAAGTCATCCTTACCCGTGTGGCGGTGCAACAAGAGATTAAAGGTCGCCACCAGTACCATGAACAAAGTGGCTTCCTCTTGACGGCCTAACGCCTTGAGTTTGTCGCTTAGACCCTTGGGAAGTACGAAGGTTTGATGTGCCCCCTTGAAGGTCTGTGACGAGGGCCTCGTATGATCGGTGCCCAAGTCCAGTAAAGGTGGAGCACCATAGAGTTTGCGCTTCCAATAACTAAGCTGGACATCCAGCACTTCGCCCTGCAGCCAATGTCGCTGCCAAGCCGCAAAATCCGCGTACTGAATCGGCAGTTCGGGCAAGGAGGTGGGTTTTCCCGAGGAAAAGGCCTCATAGAAAATTGCCATCTCCCGGATCAATATTCCGATCGACCAGCCATCGGAAATAATATGGTGCATGGTGAGGAGGCCGACGTACTCCTCTTCGTCCAGTCGTAGCAGAGTTACTCGCAACAACGGCCCGCACGCCAGGTCGAACGGCCGACGAGCTTCTTCGACGGCCAAACGCTTCATCTCGATTTCGCGTTCGGTCTCAGGAAGTGTTCGTAGGTCTACCTGGGCGAGCGCCACAGGCAAAGTTGAGGCGATAATCTGGATAGGCTGCCCGTCCACTGAAGCAAATGTGGTACGCAAGATTTCGTGACGCTTTACGATTGCAGCGAGGCTACTCTTGAGCGCGTCGAGGTTTAGAGGTCCGATCAGGCGCAGTGCGGCTGGAAAATTGTAGACTGAGCTTTGCGGGTCGAGCTGGTCGATAAACCACAATCGCTGCTGAGCAAATGAGAGTGGGAGAACTCCATCGCGGGACACTGGCAGAATCGGCGGAGACGTTATGCCCTTCCCGGTTCTCTTGGTAAGCTCAATATTGGGGGCCAGGCCCGCGATCGTTGGCAGTTCAAAAAGCCGGCGCAGCGGCAACTCGACCTGAAAGGCCTCACGTATTCGAGAAACAGCTTGGGTAGCCAGCAGCGAATGGCCGCCCAACTCGAAGAAGTCATCGTAAATTCCGATCCGTTCGATTCCGAGAACTTGCGCCCAAATTTCAGCAAGTAGCTCTTCGGTCACCGCCCGAGGCGCCACGTATGACTTGTTGAAATCGGTGCGGCTTCGTTGGGAAGCTGGTAACCTGCGGCGGTCAACCTTACCATTATTCAGTAATGGCAACGCTGCGAGGGTTACGAAGACCGCAGGAACCATATATTCGGGCAATTTCTCATGCAGGAAATGGCGTAGTTCGCCGGCCGTCGGTGAAACCTCGCGTTCGCTCACCAGATAAGCTACCAACCGTGTATCACCCGGCGCGTCTTGATGAGCGACGACTACCGCCTCTCGCACCGCCGGGTGTTGTAGCAGCGCCGACTCGATTTCTCCCAGTTCGATCCGATAGCCGCGGATCTTCACCTGATGATCACTGCGGCCAATAAACTCGATATTGCCATCCGGCAGATGGCGACCAATGTCACCGGTTTGGTACAGGCGCGTACCCGGTTCCTGACCGAACGGATTCGGGACAAACTTCTCCGCAGTTAATGCCGGTCGATTGAGATAGCCGCGTGCCAACCCGACGCCACCGATGTGCAAACCCCCAGCGACACCGATAGGAACAAGATGCAGAGAATCGTCAAGAATGTAGATTTGCGAATTTGGTATTGGCTTGCCGATAAGGATCGGAGAATCATCTTTGATCCGCTCGCATAACCAGAATGCCGTGTCGATGCTGGCTTCAGTCGGACCGTATACGTTATATAGCTTCGCCGCAGATCGGCTCTGAAATCGCAGAACCAACGGTGCTGAAAGCGGCTCCCCGCCGCACATTACGGCTCGCAACCTCAGGGTGTGATCGAAAGCCGCTTCCTCAACCAGCAGCCGTAACATGGATGGAACGCAATGAAGGGTCGAAATCCCTTCATCCCGCATCATCTCGGCCAAGTACTCGGAATCTCCTTCGCGGCCGGGTTCGGCGATGAACAGCGTTCCTCCCGCAACGAGGACTGGAAATAGTTCGCGGCCGGCAGCATCGAAGGTTATAGGCGTCTTAAGAAAGGAACTATCCTGCGGAGACAAGTCCAGCGTCTCGACTATCCAGTTGACGGCATTCATCAGGCCGCCGTGCTCGACAATCACGCCTTTGGGTTGTCCGGTCGAACCTGAAGTGTAGATTACGTAAGCGGCGTCTTCTAACGTCGAAATGTTCGGCAGTATGGTGCTGTCGTTATGTGCGATCGTTTCCCACTCGGAGTCCAGACACAGGACCTCGGCACCGGCGCATGGCAGTTTCTTCGCGAGATAGCTTTGGGTTATCAACACGGAGGCGGCGGTGTCTTCCAACATGAAAGTCTGGCGCTCACGCGGACCAAGCGGGTCTATCGGAACGTAACAGCCCCCGGCTTTAAGAATCCCGATCAGCGCGACGATCATCTCCACAGAGCGTTCCATCGCAACTGCGACCAGCACGCCTGGCCGCACGCCGAGTGACCTCAAGTGACGGGCGAGTTGATTGACGCGAGTTTCTAGCTGAGCGTAAGTCAGTCGCTGACGACCAAATACGAGAGCAACCATGTCCGGTGTGCGCTGGGCCTGATCCTCGAATGCCTCGTGCACGCATTTGTTAATGGAAGACTGGATAAATGAAGAGAGCGAGGCTTCTTCCTTGGGAAGCGGGAGCCCTCTGGATAGGTCATCGGCCGGGGTCAGATCGAGAGCGGTTCTGGGAGCCTTTCCCCCCTCCTTCGGTTGCAGGAACTGCTCAACGCGTCGTGGTTGATGGGCCGTGCTGCGCGGTCCGGTTGCATTGAACTCGCCCACTAACTGGTCCCGCTGCCTTTGGTTTAGAATCTGCAAATCGCCAATGGCAGCTTTCGTGCAGCTGATGGCGCTCGCGAGCAGCGTGTGAAACTGCTCGCCCAGGCGTTTTATATCCTCATCGCAAAACAGGTCGGAGTCGTAGTGAAACTCTGCGACGACAGTATCTTCCTTTCGCACACATTTGAGTTTCAGCTTGAAGCGATCGGTACAACTATATTGTCGGCAGATCGAAAGCCTGAGGTTGGTGGCGGAATATGTGATCGGTTCGTCCTGATACTCGAAGAGCGAAGAAATAAAAGACACACTCGCATTCTCGCTCGAACCTGCGGGATGTTCATCGCCGAATTGCTGGATGTGCGACCAAGTGAAGTATTCCTGCCATTCAACGGCTTTGCGCACCGCTTCACTGACCTGCTGGAGAAGGTCTGGAAGTCGCAGCGGTTCACTAAGGTCGAAACTTATCGGCAAGTATTTAGCCAGTGGCCCCAGCGTCTCTCGCAGACCCGGATAGTCACGAGCGTCGCAGGCGATTCCCACGATGGGGTTCGAGTCCTTGTTCAGACGCCATAGTAGAATTTGCCAGCATGCCAATAAGAAGGTGATCGATGAAACATTGTAGTGTTCCGCGATCGTTTCGATTTTCAGAAAGTCATCGGGACTGATCGTCGAGGCTGTAAAGAGAGGATTAAATTGTCGATTCGCCTTCCCAGATCCTTCGTCCCGAAGCTTTAAACTCGCGAAGTCGAGATGTTGCTTGCGCCAGTAATCCCTGCCCGGTTTCGCGTCATCCGACTCGACGATTGTGTTTTGCCACGCCGCCAGATCGGCATATTGCACAGTTCCGTCGGTAGCGGTCGCACTTCCTGATTGTTGTTCCGGGCCATCGTCATTACTGAAGTGATGACAGAATACAGCGCGCGAGCATGCGGAATACGCGAGGGCGATCTCTCGCACCAGGATTCGAAGTGATGCCGAGTCGGCGCAAAGGGCGGATTGGTTGATCAGCAACGCGTGACGAGTAGATGAAAGAGTGATCAGGGATATGTGAGACAGTCGGCCGCTGGCGAAATCGAAGGGAAGCCGGTTCGCTTCACGACAAAGCTCGTCGATCCGGATTTCCTGGTTCGTGGGGCTGTATCCGATGAGATCGTGAGCATCAATTAATGGCGGCCCACCGAGGGTCTGTGCTCGGCCGATTGACCCTTCGGTGCTCGGTGATATCGAGTGCTCTATGGTTCGTGGATCGCTCGCAGAAGATTCGACTCCATCGAGTATGATTTGAAGGGGTGCAGCGGCACCCGGCATGTTGCGGATTGATGTACGAAGAATCTCGTGCTTTTCCCAGACAGCCGACAACGCCTTCGTGAGGATGCCACAATCGAGATTTCCATCGATCCGGACGACACAATGCACGCGATAAGGAGAGACTTGTCCGTCTGGTTGGAGCGACCACAGATGATCCTGTTGAGGTGAGAGCGGAAAGCCCTCAACCGTGATTGATTGACTTCCCAATGTCGGGGTCATGAAGTGTGGTGTGACTCGGTCCGCGTCAAGAACGCGGGGTGATCCTCGCGCGCCGTGATGACCGGGCGGCGCCTAATGTCCTTAAGTTTTTGAAGGTTGGCTATACGGCGCTCTTCGCGTATCGCGTTTAGCTGTTTTAAATCTTCCGCTGCAAGGATGTTTTTAAGTTCATTCAGTGTGAGTTCGATCTGGGAAATGACAGAACGAAGCACGGTCTCGAAATGCCTCCCAATCCGAGTGATGGTTGCGTAGTCAAACAAATCAGTGTTGTAGCGAATGGAAATCGACAGGGACGTAGTCGTTTCGATGACCAGCATGACAAGATCCAACGCGGCGGCCCGGCGTTCGAGGGGGAACGATTCCAGCTGGAGTCCGCCGGATTTCATCTGCAAGCCAGTGGGACCTTGCGCGAACGCGGACGGCCCATTCGAGTTCAACCGATGTGGCTTATCCAGCACAAACATCACTTGAGCCAATGGCGGGCGGCTCAAGTCACGCGTTAGCCGTAACCGTTGAACCAGTAAAAGCGATGGATAATCCTGGTGCTCGAGCGCGCCGATAACCGATTTGCGCACTCGGTCGAGCAAGCTGTGGAAACTTGGATTACCAGAGAGGTCGGCGCGTAGCACAACCGGATTGGTAAAGAGTCCCACAATGTTTTCAAACTCGGCGCGACTGCGACCTGCCACTGGAGATGCAATCAGCAAGTCTTCCTGACCGGTCAGACAAGCAAGAGTCATCTGAAAGGCAGCCAGCAAGACCATGTATAGGGTGACCCCGTGGTTCTTCGCCAAGGACTTGAGATGGCGGCTAAGATCCGCATCCAGATTGAATTCGTGTGCGGCGCCGCGATAAGTCTGAAGCGGCGGTCGTGGGCGATCGATTGGTAGGTTGAGTTCGGGTAACGGTCCCTCTAACTGCTTGCTCCAGTACTTCCAGAGCGCCTCGCCTTGCGGCCCATTGAGCATTTCCGCCTGCCAGCGAACGTAGCTCCTATATTGCGCGCTCGGCTTGGGCAGGATTGCCGGTACTCCCGTGAGGTGCGAAGGATACAAGGCACTAAATTCGTCGAGGACGATCGCCAGAGACCAAAAATCGATGACGATGTGATGCACCACCATCAGAAGCACATGATCGTATTTGGAACGAGCGAACAGGCGCACCCGCAGTACCGGTCCTTGTTCCAGGTCAAAACGGCGATGGGCATCATCAGCCAGTCGGGCCGAGAGCTCGTCGTCGGTCCAAGTGCTAACATCGGTTTCGATGAAATCGAGCGGCAAGTACTCATGCACTCGCTGAGCCGGCACTCCTGCTACGAGGGCGAAAGTCGTACGCAGGGAAGGATGACGATCAATTAACGATTGAAACGCGCGTCGCAGAGCGTCGCTGTCGAGAAGAGAGCGAATGCGCGCTGAGAAGGTAACATTGTAAACCGTGCTTTCCGGAGCGAGCTGATAGAGGAACCACATTCCTTGTTGATTAAAGGATAACGGATACGTCGATTGTGCGTCATCCTGTTTTTTTCGCAGAAGCTCAGTCAGCAAACCGCGCTTTTCCTTTGGCGAAAGGCTGACAATGCGTTGTGAGGCGTTGGTCATTCAACGCCTTCAGCTAGAAGATCTGTCAGCATGGAGTTCACTTCATCATCCGAGAGCTGATCGAGCGTGGCCAACAGATGTTCGTCAGATTCGCGACCGTTGGTGTCACCGTGTTCGCGTGGCGGCTTGGATTGCGCATCGATTGAATTGAGCGCGGCGAATGACTCGACCGTTTCAGCACTTAGCTGCTCTAGAATGAAAGTTGTAGCCTGATCAATGCTCGGACCTTGCAGAAAGTGTGCGATCGGGAGATTGATTCCCAGGTCAAGAACAATGCGGTTTTTCAGCTCGATCGCCATCAGAGAGTCCAGGCCGAGGTTGCTCAAGGGCTGATGTACTTCCGGCTTTACCGCGGAAAGCCCGAGCACGCGCGCGACCTGTTCGACCAAGTACGATTGCAATAGTTGATGACGCAATTCCGGGCGGGTGGCGAGCAGAGTATCACGGCGTAGCCCCGTGCTAGCCGCGTGCGGCTCGAGGTCGGCTGTGTCACGGACAACACCGGACAGCAGTGGCGACGCCGCGCCGGCATGAAAAAACTGGCTGAATTTATGCCAATTAACATTCACGGCGACCGCTTGAGTCGCGTTTTGTTCTAAGAGCTGCTCCAACACTTCGAGCGCTTTTCGAGCAGGAAGACTTTCGATTCCCATGCGCGAAAGATGCCCTGCGAGGCGCTCGCCGCCCGGAGTGTTGGCGAAGCCAAGATCGGACCATGCACCCCAGTTAATGGTCAGAGCGGGACGACCCTGGGCTCGACGGTAGTGAGCGAGAGTGTCGAGAAAAGCATTCGCCGCTGCGTAGTTCCCCTGGCCGGGTTGGCCGAGCAGTGCACTCGCAGAGGAGAATAGAACAAAGAAATCCAGTGGATGATTTGCAAGTAATTGATGTAGCAACCAACTGCCTAGAATTTTGGGACGCAATACGAGATTGAACGACTCAGCATCAAGTTCTGACAACAGTCCGTCGTTTAGAACTCCGGCAGTATGAACAACACCTCTGATCGGTGGCCATTCCTCTACAGCAAACTCGGTCAGGAACGCACTTAATTGTAGTTCATCAGTGACATCAACGGAGGCCAGGTGTAGCGATGCGCCCTTTGCTTCCATCGCTCGAATTGCGTTGATTTGATGCCTCGAGCGAGATCCTCCTTCGACGGCTCCCCATTTCGAGCGTGGTGGGAGTTCGGTTCGCCCGAGCAAGATTAGACGACACGCACCTCGATCAATCATCCATTGCGCGACTGCCAAGCCGAGGTCTCCCAACCCGCCTACGATCAGGTAGGTACTATCGGCTCGTAATCTGAGTGCAGTCTCGGGTTCGTCAGAACGCTCCCGGCGTGTAAGGCGCGCGACGTATCGCTGACCTTGGCGAAATGCGACCTGGTTCTCGCTGCCGATCTGCGAGATTTGTTGCCATAGTAGATCGACCGATGCGCCAATCGAGGGACCATCCGGATCGAGATCGACCAAACCGCCCCAGAGTGTCGGATGTTCCTGCGCTATGACACGACCGAGCCCCCATACCGGTGCTTGACTGATCGACGGCAATGCGGATTCTGCCGACACCGTTTGAGCTCCTTGCGTTACGATCCATAGGCGCGGCGGGTCAGGCCATCGCGCGCCCGCGATTTGCTGCACGAGGTGCAGGACACTGTAGCACCCAAGTGTCTGCGCAATCTCAAGGGAAGACGAAGTAGTGTTATCTGAAGGTGCAGTGTCGAGGCTCCACAGATGCACTATGCCACGGCATCCCGGCTCATCTGGAGTAAAAGCCGACGCACAGAGTTGTCGAAAATGTTCGGGTTGCCGCGGATCGATACGAAAGCGATAGCGACTCGTGAGCTCGTAGGAATCGCTTGCGTTTACTCTGACGCATCGCTGTCCTTCCGCTTCAAGGCGCGTGGCAAGCGCTTCGCCAATCCCGCTCTCGTCAGCAAATATCAGCCAGGCTGCACCGGATGAGGCTGTCGTCGATGCAATCTTCTGCTCCTGATCGGGCTGCCATAACAACTCATAAAGGCAGTCGTCAATATTCTCAGATGGCGTACCGATCGAAGCTTCCTCGCCCTCTAAAGGCTCAGCAACGTCGAGCCAATGACGCTCGGATTGCCATCGATAGGAAGGAAGCGTCACGCACTTTTCTTTCTTTGGGTAGATGCCGCTCCAATTTACCTCAGAACCGAGAGCGTAAAGCTCGCCCAAGGAATTCAGCATGACCGCGGCTTCACTTTTCTCACGGCGCATCGAAGGTAATCTGGCACACTTAAGCGTTAGATGATTCGCCGCTTGTTGAATGGCGCCTAGCAAGCTCGGGTTTGGGCTGAGCTCGATGTAAGTGTCACATCCGTCTGCGAACATGCGTTCAACCGCGATTGCAAAAAGTACAGGCTCACGAAGATTGCTAGCCCAATACGAGCCAGTAAACTCGGACCCGCTAGTTAGTTCCCCAGTAACAGTGGAGTAAATGGGTATGCTTGTGGCCCGAGGTGAAATGTCCGACAAGACGTGCGATAACTCGGCCTGCAACGGAATCATCTTGGGACTGTGGGCTGCGAAATCGACCTTTATGATGCGACAGTAAACATCCCGCGCCTGCAGCTTGCCGATGACTTCCGTGAGGGCCACGGGATCGCCGGACAGGACCGTTGAAGTAGGGCCGTTATTCAGGGCAATGGCCAGACGGTCTTCATACCCTACTAGCGCCTGCCGAGCGTCGGCGGGTGAAAGCTCCACCGAGGCCATTGCGCCCTGGCCGATAGTCGATTTGAGCAAACGGCTGCGTTCACAGATGACGCGAGCCGCATCTTGAAGGGTAAGAGCGCCCGCCGCGCAAGCCGCCGCAATCTCGCCCATGCTGTGGCCGACGGCCGCGTCAGGCGCGATACCCCACGATTGCCACAGAGCGGCCAACCCCATCTGAATGGCGAAGAGCATTGGCTGCAGCACGTCGATTTCGCCCAGTCGTGATTTGGCCGGATCAGTAACATTCAATTCGCCAATCAGAGACCATTCGCAATATGGTCGGAGTGCCTGATCGCATTCGATTATCATGTCGCGGAAAGCTGGGTAATGCTGAAACAGTTCGCGACCCATCCCGAACCATTGAGAACCCTGGCCGGGAAATACGAAAACAAGTTTGCGCTTACGACTGGAAATTCTTTTGCCGACAAACGAGCCGGGACTGAATTCGCCCCTCAAAAAGGCATCCAGACCCCTAATCATTTGATTCTGCGAGTCCCCGAGGAGTGCGAGCCTATCGTCCTGATGACCGCGGCGGGCATTGGCGGTGTAACAGATATCGGTCAGCGCGGTGTCGGCGCCGGCACTTAAAAACTCTCGGTACGAACGAGCCAAAGCTTGGAGAGTGTCAGGACTGCGGGCCGACAATGTCAGTATTTGAGTTGGAGGGGCGAGGAATTCGTCGACGGAGGTGCCATTACTATGCGAAGGATCTCCGAGACCGGGCGGTGGGGCCTCGCCCAACACCACATGGGCATTCGTGCCACCGAAACCGAAAGAGCTGACGCCGGCTATAGCTTCGCCTAAGGGTGCGGGCCACGGTCTCAATGTGGTCGGCACCTGCAGCCCGAGGTCATCGAAAGGAATAAGCGGGTTAGGTTCCTCAAAATGCAGACTCGCAGGAAGTTGACGCCATTTAAGCGCGAGTGCGGTCTTGATCAAGCCTGCGATGCCGGCCGCGGCTTCGAGATGCCCTATATTGGTCTTGACCGACCCGATAGCGCACGGAGCATAACTCGAACGATCGATGGCCAGCACCTTGCCCAGTGCCTTTGCTTCGATCGGGTCGCCTAGCAGCGTTCCGGTGCCGTGCGCCTCTATATACTGAACCCGATCCGGCGATATGCCGGCGTGTTCATACGCGTCGCGCAGGACGCTCTCTTGTGCAAGCGGATTGGGCGCCATGAGTCCGTTGCTGCGACCATCCTGGTTTACGGCGCTGCCATGAATTACCGCATAAACCGGGTCGCCGTCAGCGATAGCTTGCGCGAGCCGCTTCAACACGACCACTCCGACGCCTTCGCCACGAACATAGCCGTTAGCTCGCGAATCGAACGCTTTGCAGCGCCCATCCGGCGCCATCACACCCGCCTTGGTGAAATTGATCGTAACAGCGGGCGAGAGAATCAAATTTACGCCGCCGGCGATTGCAAGCGTGGATTCACCGGTGCGGAGGCTGGAGCAAGCCAGGTGGACGGCGACTAATGAAGAAGAGCAGGCGGTATCGACTGCGATACTGGGTCCGCGAAAATCGAAAACATAAGAGATACGGTTAGCAGCGATACTAAGGGCGTTGCCCGTGCCCGCGTATGCGTCAATATTGCGAAGATTGCTGAGCTGGTTCCGGCCATAGTCATTGTTGGAAATGCCGATGAAAACGCCGGTACGGGTTCCGGTCAACTGTTCGGGAACCGCACCCGCATCTTCTAAGGCCTCCCAGGTGACCTCAAGCAACAGGCGTTGCTGCGGATCCATGCGAGCGGCTTCACGCGGAGAGATGCCGAAGAAATGAGAATCGAAACGATCGACGTCATCGATGAACCCGCCCCATCGTGTGTTGATTTTGCCGGGGCTTGCGGGGTCGGAGTCATAATACGCGTCAACTTTGAAGCGTTGGGCGGGCACCTCGGTTATCGCATCGACACCCTCGGATAATAGCTTCCAGAACGCTTGGGGACTGCTGGCGCCCGGCATGCGACAACCGATGCCGATAATTGCGATACGGTCAGTATCGGTGTCACCGGAGTTCGTTGGTGAGGCAGATGTCTCGGACGCACCACGATTGCCGGCGAGGTGTTGAGCAAGGCTTTCGACGGTAGGGAATTCATAGGCGAGATCAGCGGAGACCGACCGTCCCAGCCAATCCGCAAGTTCACCGGATAGGCTCACGGCTTCGGTCGAGCCCATACCGTAACTGGCAAAAGGCTCGCGAATGTCGATTAGGCTTGCGTCGATCCGTAAGAGTGCGGAGAGCCGTGAGACCAACCACGCCTGGATAGCTTGCTGAGAACTGGTATCCACTTGGAAGGTTCTCTTCGCCTCACTGCTAGACGTGAGCGGCAAGTCGCTGTTGGCGGATTTCACTCGTATCCAGTGCGTTAGACAGGCCGGCCAACGTCCCGTCCAGGTAGCTCGACCGGCACGCATGGCGTTGGAGCTTGCCGCTTGGTGTTCGCGGAAGGCTTCCAGCCTTTAGTAGAACTACCGAATGCGCACGGACGTCGTGTTCCTCGGCCACGGCTCGACGAATAGCGTGGACTACCTCGTTGATATCGCCAAGAGGCGAATGAGGCCGTTCTGAGTCTTGGCGAAAACGGGGATGATAGCGACGGTCCAGTTCAGCGGCGACGATCAGGCGCTCTTCAGGCAAATCGATTGAAAACGCTGCACAACATCCGGGCCGGATCGCTGAATGGCTTCGTTCCGCAGTTTTTTCGATGTCGTGAGGATAAACATTGCGGCCGTCGATAATGATCAGGTCTTTCAGGCGACCGGTCACGAACAGCTCGCCATCTTGCAAGAAGCCCAAATCCCCCGTGCGGAGAAACGGACCGTCGTCGGAATCGCTCAGGTAAGCATGGAAAGTGTGCGCGGTTTCTTCATCGCGGTTCCAATAGCCCTCAGCGACGGAAGGCCCTGCCACCCAAATCTCGCCGATTACGTCGGGCGGGCAGGCTTTTTTGGACTCTGGATCGACAATAACGATTCGGGAGCCGGGGATGCCGCTTCCGCATCCCACCAGGACCCGCGCATTGCGACTTGACGGGCTCGCCGGCAAAACGCGATTGCGTTCAAGTTCTGCCGAGTCCGATTTGTACATCGTGGGTTCGTCAATGAGGCGTCCCCCGGAAACCAGCAGAGTCGCTTCAGCGAGCCCATAACACGGATATAGAAAGCGCGGTTGGAAGCCGCAGGTCGCAAACGTCGCGGAAAACAGGCTCAGAGTCTCAGCGCGAATTGGTTCGGCTCCATTGTACGCTGCCGTCCAACTGCTGAGGTCCAGGGTGCCGCATTGTTCTGGTGTGATCCGGCGAGCGCAAAGCTCATAGGCGAAATTAGGGCCTCCGCTGATAGACGCGCGGTAGCGCGAAATAGCCTGAAGCCATCGTAACGGGCGCTGCAGAAAGGACTGCGGCGACATGAGGTAACATTGACGGCCGTTCAGTAGCGGTTGAATGATTCCGTTGGTGAGGCCCATGTCGTGAAAGGCCGGCAGCCAGGTCACGGATACAGTGTCGGGCGTGATCTCGAAGGCCCTGCTAATACTCGTCGAATTATGGATAAGGTTCCGATGGCTGACCATTACGCCGCGCGGCGTCGTGGTGGATCCCGAGGTATATTGGAGCAGCGCCAGGCTATGGTCGTTTGTAAGCGGCTCTTGCCAATCGTCCTCAAGACTCTTGCTGATGCAATCAGTTGCGATCCAACGCATCGTTCGCAGCGCTGAAACTTCAGAAAAGGGGCCCTCGCCCTCGACCTTCGCCAGGATCGATGACGTAGTTAGCGCTATCGTGGGCTCAGCGTCGTCGGCGATTGCGCACAGCCGGGAGAGGCCTCGGTGCGGCTGCGCCGGATTGGGTGACGGAACAGGAACTGCGATAACCCCTGCATAGAGGCATCCGAAAAATGCGGCGATAAACTCGAGGCCAGTTGGATAAAGCAATAAGGCGCGCTGCCCGCTCGCGTGAGATCTTTGAAGCAGTGCGGCGATAACGCGTGCCTGTCGGTCCAGTGCAGCAAACGTCAAATGCGGACCTTCTCGTTCTCCGTCGATCAGATAACTATAGATTCGCTGCTCTGGATGCTGGAGTGCGCGCCACCGAAGCGCTTCGACGAGCGTGGAAAAGCTGACCACGGGATCATCTGAGCCGCTATTCATTCGTACAGCCGCTTGCGTGGAGGGAGACTACTCCCGAATATTGAGAATTGTGCGCTGCCGGATGTTTTACCGTATGCGTTCCTTTGTTATCTAAATAACAAACCCCAAGAACCCAACTGTATGCCTCAGACGAAAGTGTCGAAAGGTGAAACAGGGTTCGAAGCGCCATGATTTGTTCCGTAAAGAACCATTTGGACTGTCGGCCGGCCGTTGGCGAGCTTGGGCCATCGGAGCGGCTATCGAGAGTTCTTAGGTCGATCTCGACTCATTCGACTGGAGATTGTTGGAATCGTTGACGGTGCGCGAGGTACCAGGACCGAGCGGTTCTTTCAGAGTCGCGGTCGAAGTCTGGCACGAGAAAAGTTCGTCACTTATATCAATGCTTTTGGTTGCATGGAGAACATCTAACTGTTGTCTAGTCGAGACTACCGCGTCTAATCTCAAGCACTTACCGCCTATGGTCACGCGCATTCCGCCGCACCGAAGGGCGTGGACGTGCCGGCAGAGCGAGCGCGCGGCTCTGCCTCCCTCGTTTCATACCGACTCCATCGAGTCGCTTGGTCAATTTTCCGGAATTTTCAGGCTGAATGAGTCCGTAATTCTTATACGGTCCTTTTTGCGTCGCCGTTATCGCGGTGGAAATGAAGGAAATGCTTGAGGAACTGGCCGCGGCGATGGTTGGCACCGGATATGCTCCGAGAGGCCTGTGCGGGGTAAGTCATCATTAAAGTCAATTTGCACTAGCGCGAGAAAAGATTCACGCCAGCGCCAAAACTGTCATTTCAATGCCGTTAACTCACTCTGATTGGTCAAGCAAACATGGCGTCATCCGAAGCTTCTGAAACCTCATCATCGCAATTGCAAATGGAAGATGAGGACTCGGCTGCAGGCGCGGCCCGTGCGCTGCTCGGCATCATAATAGCCACGGCGGTACTTTATTTTGCCAAGGACATATTGATGCCCTTGGCGATGGCCGCCATATTGGCCGTCATCTTCAGCAACCTCGCAAGCCGCCTCGAACGGTTTATCGGAAGGTTTGCCAGTTGTGCGCTGGTTGTCGCAACAGTCGTGATTGCGATCGTTGCGCTGACGTACTTTCTCGCGGTTCAGTTAACTGCGGTTGCCGAAGGCGTGACCGACCATTCGGAAAATATCGCGCGAAAAATCAACGAGGTTCAGAGCACTACTCCCGACTGGTTGGCTCACATTGAATATGGAGTGAAGAATATTGAGCAGCAACTCGCGCAGACGCAACCGCGGCCGAAGCACGCGCCGACGGTGGTGCAAGCTCCGGCAGGGTCTGCCAGCACGGTGGATCAGATCCTGAAGCCGGCGTTGCCGGTGCTCTCCGATCTCACCGATGGGCTGCTCATCATCGTACTGTTTTTTTTCCTGCTTTACGGACGCGAGGATCTTCGCTATCGCCTCGTTCGTCTCACTGCCCGGATTCGGGTCACGCTCGCAGCCGAGGCGATCGCGACAGCAGGCAGCACGGTCTCGCAATATTTGTTGCTCTTCTCCCTGGTTAATTTTGGATACGGCAGCTCTATTGCAATCGTGATGTGGGCTCTAGGACTGCCCAATCCGGTGTTCTGGGGCGCGCTGGCCTTTCTACTGCGATTCATACCATACGTCGGAGCGCTGATTTCCGCGGTATTGCCAACGCTTGTCGCCTTCGCGGTCTTTCCGGGCTGGTCCCGAACTCTCGAAGTCTTTGGTGCGTTTGTCATCCTTGATCAAGTCGCGGGCCAATTTGTCGAGCCATTTTTGATTGGCCATGGAATCGGTCTCTCGCCGTTGGCCTTGCTGGTATCAGCGATGTTCTGGGCATGGCTCTGGGGATTGCCCGGGCTGCTATTGGCGACGCCGCTAACTTCCTGTCTTAAGGTGGCTGGTGACTACATTCCGGGATTGAATTTTTTGAGCATACTGCTGGGTGCGGACAAGGGACGTGAGGATTATCACGACTACTATAGAAAACTACTTGAGGTCGATCAGTCAGGAGCACACGCCTTGGCAGTTCGTTATTGCGACGAAAACGGGCTGGAGCCAACTCTGGTTAACGTGATCCTTCCGGCGTTGGCCATGATGGGCCAAGAGCGCGCTGAGGATCATATCGGTCCGGAAAATCAAAAGTTCATTGTCGATACCACAGATCAGTTGATCGGCGAGCTTGGCAGTCGATTCATTCGTCCGCTCTTGACCCCGAGGATCCGCTTGCTCGGGGTGTGCGCCCCCGGTGACAACCACACCCTGGGCTTGAAGATATTGCTGGAACTATTCCGACAGGATGGGGTAGCGGCGACCTTTCTCGGCGAAGGCAAGACTACCGAGGAAATTATTGAGTTTGCCAAACGCTTCATGCCGAATATCATCTGCCTGTCGTGCACGTTTTCCGATTGTATTCCGGCGGCCCTCGAACTCGTGCGCGGTCTCAAGGCAGCACTTCCCGATCAGATAATCCTTGCCGGCGGTAATGCTGCGATTGAACACGCCGGCGAACTTCGCGCGGCTGGTTGTTACGAACTCAGCTCGACCCGTGAGCATGCCCGTCGGACGGTGCGGCGCTATGCTTTGCAGCGCGCACGTTCGCGCATGGGCGCAGCAGGCCGTCTCTTACCTGGCTTCACTTTGACTTTTGAATCGAATCAGAACGCCAAGACTGAAAATGCCGCCCTTACAGACGGCCCCCTCGCGGCCAAGGAATGATCTATTCGACGGTCTGCTGCGGACGCTGGAATCGCCGCGCGTTCTGGCTCTTCTGGCCAGTGAATAATTGACTGGTCGCTGCTGCTTAACTCAAAAATCGATATCCCACACGCCGGCTGAACTCTCGAGTGCCACCAGCGCCTTCGCCTGTTCGCTGAGCGCATTGTAGTAATCGATGTATATCTGGTTAATCGCCTGATGTGCATTGAGAACATCGACCAGCGAGCTCTTACCTTCCTCCATCCTGAAGAGCCTGGATTGGTACAGGCCGTCGGCGTCGTGCAGCACTTCGGATTCGAACTGTTTAACCGCGTCAACCGCCAGCGTGTAGCGCTCATAGGCGATCCGGACGTCGGCTTGCGCCTGTAGTTTGGCCGCTTGCAGCGCCACGCCAGCCTGTAGTTGCGCATAGTTGGCCGCCTGCAAATTACCTTTATTAAAATCCGAAAAAGGCAGGGGGATCGAAAGCGTCAGGCCCGCCGAATCCCAGGCCGGCGATGGATCGATCGGGTTGGTCGCTCTGGTGATATGCGCGTAGGCGCCGCTCAACGTCAAATCCGGGATGCGA
>Ga0206850_10052_pt1 | contig 42475 bp, 37 predicted proteins | sample Alteio_BWOrgCont_16_FD_152885 | JGI IMG/M metagenome (GOLD analysis project Ga0206850, IMG submission 152885) | Enriched cells from forest soil in Barre Woods Harvard Forest LTER site, Petersham, Massachusetts, United States -... | ecosystem: Environmental > Terrestrial > Soil > Temperate forest >...
TGCTTGCGCCAACAAGACGAAATCTGGAGCCTGATCTTTTGGGTAATTTGCCTGGAAATCCCCAGAGAAGAGATCGAAAGAGACAGCACGATCTATTGGCTCGGTTTCGTGAGTGAGTTCCCAGAGCGCGACCTGGAAAGCAAACGTCTCGGTTGGATGTCCTAACTTGTTCTCAAAGTAATAGCGCCCGAAGAGTTCCCTAATGAGAGTGGCGCGGTGTTCAGCCGCCCGAATTCCTTCTGGTGTAGCTTCTAATCCGTAGGAGCGAGGTTCGAGGAGACTCAGTTGCTGGAACCTATAGAGTTTATTTTCTAAAATTGGGACATCAATCTCAGCACAATAACCGGTAAAATTCCTGTCGAGTCCACCGGTCCCAAACTCACTTTTGGGAACTTCCCAGTGGAATGCTCCAACATTGCAGGCTTTCTCTTCGCCTTTCCATTTGTACTTAAACGATGTTTTGGGATCGAGCTTGTCGTAGTAGACGTCCAGGGATGGAGTCTGTGCCATCGAACGGGAGCAGATACACAGTACCATCACGAGGGCGAGGAGTGTAGCGAGACACCGTAATGAGATCGGCCAGGAGTTGCTGGTTTTTTTCATGGGGGGCTGGCTCCAGCGGATGGGTCGCCAAATTCGGGCGAAAGAAATAAATCCATGCTGGACGGAATACTTCATGAGAAAAGGCTAACGATACGATTGAAAAAAAGGAAGTCCGAACTCATGTGAATACTCAGAATTCAGCTTACCCCTCTCCCTACAGACGAAACTCATCCAGGATTCCACATTTACATGAACTCTGTTTCCCAGAACGAACATTCGTAAATACTCCCTGGCCGCCCGCGGAATTGCACGAAAAACCAAATACCGGAAACCGCTATAATACCCCAGCCGCTCGATTTCAGATTCCAGATGCAAGCTCACGTAATGTAGCAACTGGACCGACTCGGCAAGACGAGACCGTCCGCACATGCCATCTCCGTCGATGACCGCCAGCACGCGATTACCGCTCCCTCTTTGGAATGAGCGCTATGCAAGTCCACACGCACCAACCACGGCCCAGGAGATGAAGGCTCGCGGGTGGGATGCGGTGGATGTTGTGTTCGTCACCGGCGACGCCTACATCGACCACCCCAGTTTCGCAATGGCCATCTTGCACCGTGTTCTTGAACGCGCAGGATTCCGCGTTGCCATTCTGAGCCAGCCTGCCTGGAAATCATGCGAACCGTGGCGGCAATTTGGATGTCCGCGTTTGTTCTTCGCCGTGAGCGCGGGGAACATGGATTCACTCATCAACCATTACACCGCCAACAAGAAGGTTCGCAACGACGATGCCTATTCCCCCGGAGGGCGAATAGGGCTCCGACCGGATCGGGCAACGCTCGTTTATTGTCAGCGAGCCCGGGAGGCATTTCCCGGCGTTCCCATTATTGCTGGTGGTGTTGAGGCATCGCTCCGTCGATTGGCTCATTACGACTACTGGTCCGATTCCGTGAAGCGATCCATTGTTTTGGATAGCAAGTCGGATTTGCTCGTCTACGGAATGGGTGAGAAGAACATCGTCGAGATTGCCCAGCGATTCGCGGCAGGTCAAACACTTCGCGACCTCCGCGATCTTCGGGGAATCGCCTACGCCCTGGGAGCAAAAGAGTCTGAGGAATTGCGGACCCGAACGAACGCGGAACATGAAAGGCAAACCGCAGGACACAGGCAATCCGAGATTGAAGCTTCCGTGCCCATCGAACTACCGACCTACGAACAGGTCCGGGCCGACAAAGGGCTATTTGCCGAGGCCACACGGATCATTCATACGAATACCAATCCTTTCAACGCTGCGACTCTTATTCAGTTCCACGACCGACAGGCCGTGGTACAGACGCCCCCTGCCCTGCCGCTCACCCAGGACGAGATCGATTCGATTTACGATCTGCCGTACACACGCCGCCCGCACCCGAGCTATACCGAGCCGATTCCCGCTCACGAGATGATCAAGGATTCGATCACCCTGATGCGTGGGTGCTTTGGAGGATGCACTTTCTGCTCGATCACTGCTCACCAGGGGCGGATCATTCAGAGCCGTTCACAAGAATCCGTCCTCAAGGAAGCGGTAAAACTCGCAGCTGATCCCGAATTCAAGGGAATTGTCTCGGACGTTGGCGGAGCAACCGCGAACATGTTCACCATGCGCTGCACCCGACCCGAGGTGGAAGCCAAGTGCAAGCGGCTTTCGTGCGTCCACCCCACCATTTGCAAGCTCCTGGGAACCGAACATGCACCACTCATCGAGTTGATGAAGAAGATTCGGAATGTTGAGGGGATTCGCAAGGTATTTGTCTCATCGGGCATCAGGATGGACCTCGCGCAACTTTCCCCGGAGTATGTCCGCGAACTGGCGGAACACCACACAGGCGGACGGTTGAAGGTTGCGCCCGAGCATACAAGCCCGAGAGTTCTGGAGATGATGAAGAAGCCCTCCATCGACAATTTCGGACAGTTCGCTCAACAGTTCCAGGAAGCATCCGCCGAGGCCGGCAAGCCGCGACAGCAGATCGTCCCTTACTTCATTGCCAGTCACCCGGGGTCCGATCTTCACGACATGATCGACCTTGCTGTGTATCTGAAACGGAATGGCTACCGGCCCGATCAAGTGCAGGACTTCATCCCTGCACCTTTCGACATCGCGACATGTATGTATTACACGGGGATCGATCCGTTCACCAAAAAAGAAGTCCAGGTCGCCAAAGGCATGCGGAACCGAAAGATGCAGCGAGCGTTGATGCAGTTCTTCAAGCCAGAGAACTACTTCGAGGTGCGTGAGGCACTCATTGAGGCCGATCGAGGCGACCTGATCGGTGGGTGCGAGGGACTTATCACTTCCAATCCGCCGAAAGAGGCTATCGAGGCGAGGAGAAGGCAGGCAAACCGAGCCGTCCAAGGTGAAGGAGACGATGACCACTACCACACCGTCGCCAACCCCGCCAAGGGCGAAGTGCCAGGGGAGCGGGGAGCGGGGCCAGTGAAGCCGACGGGGTATAGGCCGGGAAGGAAGTCGCAGAAGAGGCGGCAGGGAAAAAGAGGGACTCGCGAGTAGTCAATCGGTGGCCTTGTTTATCGACTTCTTGTTGCCGAAGGGTGGCGTGTAACCCATGATCCTTATCACATCGTGGTCGGGCGAACACCGTTTTTCCATTCTGTAAAAGAATGAATTTAGTGTGGCTTCTCGGGAATGTGACTCACCACTCAACGGCCCCACCCCACGCTGCCATAGAAGCCATAGTTCTCGGCGTTCTCGACAGCCCACTGGGGGTAATTCTTGGCGAGGTTGACGGCCGCATCTTTTCCATATCTCGGATTCATGTTGTTGGCTGTAGGCTGATCATGATTCTTCGCTCCAGAGATGTGCTGGTCATCCACATCGATCGTATCCCCCAATATATGAGAGAGTTCGTGGATGAGTGTACCAACGGAACTCTGTTCGATCGATGAAATGCCGACTAACTGTGTAAAAAATCGATCACAAAGAACGAGTTCGTAGTTTTTGTTTTTCAACGCTTCCAGAATAGATTCAGCACGAGCCGAGTTGGTGAAGGAGCCTGCAGCATTAACACCCGGTGTGCAATCACCGGGGTCGTTATAGATGAATTTGATTGATGCTTCGTTGATCGCGAAATCCATAATTGCGACGACGCTGGTCACGCGATTGAGGCGAGTTGGATCCACTACCCCGAACCATTTGCGATAATCGAATAGTGCTGCACTATTGGAGCTTTTCTTTTGCAAACTGATTAGGGCCTTGTGCGCGCTATCGAGGAGGGTCTGAGCTGACTCAACAAGATTCTTCGCCTTGACCATTTTGCTTGGCGGAAACCCACTGAACAAGTGTGCCATTTGAACATCTCTTTCTGAAAATGAGCGTGCTGTTGAGTTAACGCCCGATTCTCCTTGATGAGGAGATCGTCGTCAAAGTTCCCGTGAACGAATAGGGTTAATTAAGAAGAGAGAATAGTCATTTTCCATTGAATTGAAAAGAAACTTTTTGCTGGATTGTCGCTTTCTTTTTAGACCCTTTGCCTCTTCTTCGACCCCCCTCGTCATCTGAGCTGTCTCCGTTCTTCATAAGCCGTCCGGTTCTCACTTCACCTTGTCCAGAGACCACACCTTCACCGTCTTGTCCCCGTAGGCGGCAACCATGCGTTTGCCGTCGGGGCTGAAGGAGACAATGTGACCCGCGGCGGGCACGTTGAGTACCAGGAGTTCTTGCCCTTTCTCCGCGTCCCACACCCGAACCGTATGATCGAAGCTAGCAGTGGCAAGGCGTTTGCCATCGGGGCTGAAGCAGACGCCGAAGACACTCCCGGTGTGCCCGTTGAGTGCCAGGAGTTCTTGCCCTTTCTCCGCATCCCACACCCGAACCGAATTATCCACGCGATCGATGCCCCCGCTGGCGATTCGTTTGCCGTCGGGACTGAAGCAGATGCCATTGCCATACGGTCTGCGCCCCTTGAGTGTCAGGAGTTCTTGCGCTTTCTCCGCGTCCCACACCCGAACCGTATTATCCAAGCTAGCACTGACAAGGCGTTTGCCATCGGGGCTGAAGCAGACGCAGATGACTCTTATAGTGTTCCCCTTGAGTGCCAGGAGTTCTTGCCCTTTCTCCGCGTCCCAGACCCAAATCGTTTTATCAAAGCTCGCGCTGGCGATTCGTTTGCCGTCGGGACTGAAGCAGGCGCTCGATACCCTGTCGGTATGCCCTTTGAGGGCGAGAATCTGGGTCCCCTTCTCCGCGTCCCACATCCTCACCTCGCCCGATCCAGGACGGGCGCCTCTCCCGAGTGCCCCACCACCCGTGAGGATTCGTTTGCCGTCGGTGCTGAAGCAGACGCTCAAGACGTCAGTGGTTTGCCCCTTGAGGGTGATCGGTTCCGGTTCCTTCTTCATGCTCTGGCTCTTTCTTCTTCGGCTCGTCCTTCTTCAGTTCGGGTTCCTCGGCCCGCTCGGAAGTTCTTTCCGGCAGGGAAACCAATCCCACCGGGAGAGCCGAACCTTCCTCTGCCCCCACCAGTCCCTGGATGCCTCTCTCCGGCTGGACTTCCGCCTGCGCTGCATGGGCAGCGGAGAAATGTCCACCGATCGCCGCCGTCACCAGGGTGAGTACGATCAGCGCCCCGGCGACAATCCCGATTTTCTTTACGAACATGGTTTTTCAGCACTCCTTCTGTCAGAACGGCGACCTGGGCAGATGCGGCCAGCGCCAGGGACTTCCCGTTTACCACCTCGAGCGCGGCAACGATGGTCGAATCAACGCAGGACAGAGACATTGCGGTCGCTGTCAGGCTATCGGATGCCAGGACGGCGGGCAGCACCCCTGACCAGGCGATACCCCGACGCTTCAGCCGGCTACCCAAAGCCGTGCGTGCCTGCTCCAGTCGCCGCCGGAGTGTGCTCTTACTCCAGCCGAGTTGATCGGCCTCCTCCTCCTGTGTTTGGCCTTCGAGATAGCACAAAACCAGTGGCAGCCGCCACTTGTCCGGCAAGCAACTCAGTTCCCCATCCAGGGTCGAACGTACCTCGCTCCACGTAAGATCGTCCTGCGGCACGGCCTCGGGCCGGGCGGCACCGGCTTCCCTGCGCTGTTGGGCAATCGAGCGGGCCTTGGCTTTGCGGGAGACGCGGAGGGCCACCCCGTGCAGCCAACCGGCCAGCGAACTGTGTTGGCGCAAAGCCTGGAGTTCCTGGGCGAGTACCAGAAAGGTGGCCTGGAAAGCGTCCTCAGCGTCTTGTGGGTGTCGCAACACGCGGCGACAGACATGGTAAACCATCGTCCCGTGTCGGAGCACGATGGTCAGGAGGGCCGTCTCGTCGCGAGTCGCAAGCACTCGCTCGACAAGCTGGTTGTCGGACTCGACGCCCAAAAGTTCCGCCGCCATGGCGCGTGTCAGACGATGAAGAAAATCACCCACATTTGCCGGGGTCACCGGTGGATACTCCTGCGAGGATCTGCCCTATGTATGATAGTGCCCGCAGGAAATGAAAAGTGTTCACCTTTATCGAGGCGGTGTTCGATGGTGGCCAGGTCGATATCCGTTCCATCAACTCAACCATGAAGATGGGCTGTTGCGTAGTGCCATTCGTTCGACACACCGATGTGATCTCGTCTTGAGCGAACGGGATCTCCGGTTCGTGAACAGCAGGGAGGCAAACGAATGTCGCTCAACAGCCAGGCACAGGGATGATGCTTACCCAGGGCTGAGAATGTTCAAGGGGCGTGTCACATCTACCGTTCGCGATCCTGACCGAGGTGGTAATCCCGGTCAGAGGTTGAATTCATTGCCTGTTCTGTTGCTTGGCGCGAAGAGCCTCCAGGTCAGCGCCAGTGAGTTTGCCAGCCTTCTCGACTTTCTGATGGCCGGATTCGGCCTTGTTCACCGACTCCTGGGCCTCCTTCTGCGCGGCCTCCATCTCAGGGGTCCAGACCACGGGTTTGTCGCTCTTAGAACACCCGGTGAGCAGGGCAGCTACGAACGCTGCGCTCAGAATCGTCTTTCGCATACGAATTCTCCGTGGGATATGTCCGACATTTATTTCACGAAACGGATTCAAGCCCCCACCCAAATCGCTTTGCAGTTGGGTGAGGTGTATCCTAAATCACAAAGTTATTATTGAAGAGGATTTGGCTTCAAGTCAGGGCAGTTCAAGCGTCTCGCCACCGGAGCGCGAACCCACTGCTGACCACACGGTCGGATCGGTACTGAAACTCACAAAGTGAATCGAGCCGTCCGACATGAGCGCATTCATACCGCCCGTGTGTGGGCTACCCATCAATTCATTCCAAATGGTCGTGCCGCTCGGGGGGTTCGGCGCATCGAGGTTCGAACGAGGAACGTAATTGATCGAGACAGCGGAGCTTGACGTCGACCCAAAGCAATACTCGCAGCTGTAGGTGCCGCCCTGGCGCGGACATGGTCTTCATCCCAACCGGCGTTAACAAACGGTTCGTTGTCGCCGCCGTCCTTGCCTTGCTGGTTCGGGTGCAGCCATTTCTCGCCGACCAGCAAAGTGTTCGATGTGCCGTCCGTAATCGTCACGAGGGTCACGGTCGGGAATTTGCTGTAACCGGAATACCACGGAATGTTCGTGTGAATCACGGTCCCGCCGCCGTCGTCCGCCCACACATTGCCGCAATTCCCTACATAGTCACTTTTGGCCTCGCCGCTATATACATATGCGGTCGGCGGTCGGGCCGACGGGCAGTAATAAGTCTTTACCGGCGTTGCGTACACGGTTGCTCGGCTGGGCAAGCTGTATAGGCTTTGCTGTTCGATGAACGTAGGATTTGATAAAGCCAACTGAAGCCAGTGCGGTCATCCAACAGGCCAGCCGCGTTCAAGGTCGCCGCGTTCTCGTCGTCCCAGTTGCAGCACGTCTGAAACGGTTGACCAGACGGGCGCCCGTCGCTCGAGCCGGTCGGCAACTTGTTGTAGACACCGTGGTAGTTGTGAAATGCCAGGCCGATTTGCTTCAGGTTGTTCGAGCACTGCGTCCGGGCCGCAGCCTCGCGAACTTTTTGCACGGCGGGGAGAAGCAGGCCGATGAGAATGGCGATGATTGCGTTCACCACCAACAATTCGATCAACGTAAATGCTGCGCGCAAAGGTGACGCTTGACGCAAGGATGAACTCCTCGTCAGAAAGTAAGGGCGGATTGTAAATAAGGGCGAATTGTGGAAAGAACACAATGTTCAACAGAGAATGCCCGCAGGACTATTAGCCCGCGAGCAATCATTGGGCGGGGCAAACCAGTTAGACAGAGAGATGTTAGCGAATCGAACAGAAGGGGGAACCCACTTCACAAATACTTCATTAATACTTTACAGAACGCGCCAATCTAAGTTTAACTAATCTGACGTGAATCTGATCAGTTTGTTGAAGCTGAAGAAACAGAGACTGATTTCCAAGGGAAAAGCCCGCGTCGTGGTTGGGGCTATGGGTCGGATCAAGGTTGGATATCCTGGCCGCGCCAAGTGGCTCGTCGTGCGATGCTGGACGAGTTGGAGTCGAAGAAGAAGTGCGTTGATGCAGTTCTTCGAGCCGGAGAACTATTTCGAGGTACGTAAATGGCGTTAATCGAGGCTAGTGGGCTGACCTGATCGGCGGTTGTAAACGGCTGATCCCGGCCAGCCCTCCTAAGGAGGTAAGCGAGGCCCGGCGGCGGCAGGTGAACCGAGCTGTGCAAGTCGACGAAGACGATGACCACTGCCACTCAGTTGCCAACTCGGCCAAGGGCGAGCAACCGGGCGAGCAGGGACTCAACAAGGGCTATCGGCCGGGGAGGAAGACAGCGAACAAGCGTAAGAAGAACAGTTGTGGCCCAAGACCTCAGTGATAGTCTGTCGTTGCCCTTGATACGGTCGGACGATCCAGGCAAAGGCGAGAGCCGTCGAAAAGAGGCTATCGGTCGCTGTTTGTTGTCCTGATCAGTGAGGAGTTGGTACGTTCAGAAGCGGGGGAATGTGCCAAATGCAGTATCAGACTACCTCGGGTCCATTTTTCCGGCGCTCTTACCCAACTCCCTATCAAACGCCGCGTTGACTTCATTGTCAACCGCTGTCACGGCAGCCTTTCGGCTGGCATGCTTTCCAGCAGCGACGTCCTTGGCCCCTCGTTCGAACACGGCTCGCATCCGCGGAAGGGCCACCCGGGCAGCGGCAAGCTGATCCGGAGTCACTTCCACAGGCTGGGACATTACCTGGACTTTCACTTCCCGGCCATCTATCGTGCGAATCTCTTCCATAGACGTCGATTGTGTGAAAGGCACCGGTGCGAACAAAACCCAACCGCCATTCTCCCGGATCGCCACTTCACGTGACTCGAACACCACATCTTGGACTGTCCATATCGTCAATTCGACCTTGCCCCCGCCGAGGTCCTTCTTCCCCCTCAGCTCAATCCGTTTAACCGGTTTGAATTCTAGCGCGAAACACGACCGGCAATTGGTGTCCTTACCGAACTTGTCATCGAGGGCCTTGTCGAACGACTTCGCGGCCTCCAACACCTCCAAGGCCTGCTCGTTCAGTTTACGATGAGGTCCGCCGAGAAGAGAGAGTTGTGCCTTGGGGTCATCCGTCTTCTGAGTCGCTTGTAATAACGCCACCAGTTCTTCCGGTGTCGAAGCCTTTTCGTCCGCCTGAGTCGCTCCTGGGAGCCATAGAGTGGTGGCGAGAGTTAAGATTCGCATATGCGTCATCGCGTATCTCCGAGGAAGGTCGGCCTGAATAACCCTGCCCCGTTGCATGTGCAAGTCCACTTCCGAGAAGCCCGGCGAGCGAGGAGCCGGGCCGATCGAGCTGACAGGCTATCGGTCGGGGTGGAAGGCGCACATCGGCAACAGTGAAAAAGAAGTGAAAGCTACTTCCCTTCCTTCGCTACGTAGCCTTTCCAGACCCATTCAATGGCGTGCGGGAGAAACTGCGACTGGGCGTTGCCGACGCTGTGACCGGCACCACGACAAAATAGGTACTGATATTCATAACCCTTGTCCTTCAACACCTTCGCCATGCGGTGATTGGCCTTCACCCAGTCGTGCATGTCGTCCTGCATCACGTTGGGGTTGAGTAAATCTTTGTCGCCGACGGACAGGAAGATACGGATCGATTTCTTGGGTTCTTTGGGAATAAGCGTCTCGTGAAAGCCCCAAGCCCCATCAGGATACTTGGGATCGAAGGGCCACGCTTGATTCACGAACGTGCCCGAAGTCGTCAGCACGCGGTGGTAAAGATCATTGCGAAACCAGGCCATGATGAGCGCCGCCGAGCCGCCGGAACTATTCCCCATCGCTGCGCGGCCGTCGGGGTCTTTCGTCAGTTTCACCTTGTAGTTTTTCTCCACTCGCGGCAGCACTTCGTCTTCGATGTATGTAGCGTAGTCGCCGTTCATGTTGTCGTATTCTTTGCCGCGTTCGTGCCCTTGGGCATCGCCGCCGCCGTTGGCGATTGCAATGACGATGATGGGGGGAATGCGCTTTTGGGCAATCAAGTTGTCGAGGATGGTCCTCATACCCAAGTTCGGATTCTTGTTGGAGCCGGGTCCGTCGTGGACCACCATAAACGGCACTTCGGTGTCCTCTTTGTAGTGTGCGGGAATATAGACTGTGATCGCGCGCTTGTAGTCGATGGTGTGCGTCTCGACGATCAGTGTCTTCGGGTTTTTCGGATCGACTTTGCCGAACTCCTTACGAGCAATACCAGGATTGAAGAGCTTTGTTTCCTTAGAGTCGATCGCGAACTGTTCTACTTTTCCTTCGGGCACGCCGTCTGTCTTTTTGCGTTCGGTCGCGGGCACATACTTCGGCCCGATGACGAAATTGTCATAAGCATCAATCGGGGGGTTCTCGCCCTCCTTGAGCACCTTGAAGGGCGGCGCACCCTTGTCGTCGTACATGCGCACTGGCTGCGCTGTCGACACACTGGAGCAGGCAAGGGCCGTGATCAGAACGAGTATGGATAGTTTGGACATGAAACCCCCTTGGTAAAGTTGGGAAGTTGTGGGTACACGGACGGCACCCGGGTGTGTGAAGCTAACCTATTCACTCGCTTCCGCATCGGTCAGGCTGGATTTCCACTTGGGGCGAAGCCCATGTTGACAAAGGACTTCGGAATCGGAAAATGCAACGTGCCTTGTAATCGGCGGCTGCAAGAGGAGAAAGACGGCGACAAAAAAAGCCGCAACCAAAAAGGCTCCAGAGCCGCGATTGATGACGTTTCAAAGGAGATGGGCAAATGATCTACCGCGATCCGAAATGCGTGTACGTCGGCAATGATGGGGCGTCTGCAAACATGATCTCGGGAATTCTCGATGGAGCCGGGTTTCCTTCCCAGGTCATGAATGAAGCTACCCTCGGAGGATTTGAGGGGGTCACCGGCTGGGTTCCGGGGTTTTCTCAAAAGGGTGTTGAGGTCTGGGTAATCGACCCCGCCCACGTGGAACCTGCGAAACAGTTCATCCAAGCCGAACTCGAATCGGTGGAGAAAGAACGGAAAAAACGAGCAAGCCACACGGGTACGATTACCGCGGTATGCGAAGATTGTGGCAAATCATCGGAATGGCCTGCCGACACGATGGGAACAACCGAGACCTGCCCCAACTGTGGGGCGTACATGGATATTCCTGACCCGGACGACGATTGGTCTGGCGTCGATTTCGGGCAGGATGAAGAGGAGAGTTAATCCTCCCGCGCGGAGTGATGAACGAGACTGCACAAACGTCAGAAGAGGGTTACAATAATATCGCTGAAGTGGAAGGTGAATTGGAGTTTCGATGAGCGAACCGAGACCGTTACACCGCCTCTTCGGTCTCTCTTGGATGGATTTCTTCCAGGGAACGGACATCACGGTTGAAACGGAAGTTGATCTGTCGACCAAACAGCAGTTCATCGACTTGGTACTGATCCGAACAGGACAAAGGCCGATTCCACGACCGCTGCCCGATGGCTTCGAGGACTTGGCGGCTTTCAATTTGGTGACCTTCAAATCGTACCAGGAAACACTCGATAGCTGGGCACTGCTCGAACTGATCGGACATTATGTCAACTACCGGAAGCAGTTCAGTCCCTCAATGCAAGACCTGCTTCCGGCAAGCGACTTTCGGTTGTTTGCGGTGTGTGCAAGGTATCCAACCAATTTGGCCCAACTTGTGACTTTGACTGCTTTGCGTGAAGGCGTTTTCGAGATTCAGGTGTTGACGTTGCGGATTCGCTTAATCGTTGTGCATCAGTTGCCAGAGGAGGAGCAAAACGCCATGCTTCACCTGTTCAGCGCTAGCGAGGGATTACTACAGTACGGTCGGGAACATTACCGACCCCATTCCCAGGAGAGTAGCACGCTGTTGTATCAGTTGTTCCGAGTGTATAGTGAGGATAAGACCATGTCCGAGAAATTGAAAGAGTACGTTCGGCAAAGCATCGACGAACTCCTCAAAAGCCTGCCTGTTGAAGAACGACTCAAGGGCTTGTCGGTTGAGGAAGTGATCAGGGGTCTTCCCCCAGAGACGTTGGAAGCGTTAACCCGACAACTCAAAGGGAATGATTCGCCTCCAAAGCCAAACTGAGCGGCAGTAAGGCAGATAGCGAAGCTACGGACAAACACGACCAACCCAAGCATCGAATGTTTCAAGTTCTTCGGACGAAAGTAGTTTTGTGGCTTCCATACCCCCCTTCACTGTCGCGCCTCAAGAGGCCGGTCATACGCTTGCCAAAGTGTTGCGATCCCGCATGGGCGGTCCCTCCTGGAGCGATGTCCGGAAACTGATCGCTGCGCGAAGGGTGAAAGTCGGCGATTCCGTTTGTTCTGACGATGCTCGTCGATTGAAAGAGAACGAGGTCGTCGTTCTTCTGGAACACCCCAAGCCGTTGCCGCGCATGGCCCATCCGGATCGCCTTATCGTCCGGCACCTGGATGAACACCTGGTGGTTGTCGAGAAGCCAGCTGGAGTAAATACGGTTCGCCATCCGGCCGAGTTGGAATGGTCAGAACAGCGCAGGGAACTCGATCCCACACTCCAAGACCTGACTCAGTGGTCCATCGCGAAGCAACTGGAGCGTCTCGCCCGCGATTTGCCTCGGCTAAGGATTGTCCACCGGCTCGATAAGGAGACCAGTGGACTCGTGGTGTTCGCCCGATCGGTTCTCGCAGAACGCGAACTCGGACGGCAGTTCCGCAAACACACTGTCGTGCGGCGATATCTTGCGGTGGTTCCGGGTATTCTCTCAGCGCGGACGATCAAATCAAATCTGGTCGCAGATCGCGGCGATGGTCGCCGCGGAAGTACGCAGCTTCCGGATGTCGGAAAGGAAGCCATTACCCACATCGCAGTTGAAGAACGGCTTGCTGGGTACACACTTCTTTCTTGCCGCCTTGAAACAGGCCGCACTCATCAAATCCGGATTCACCTCGCGGAAGCTGGACACCCAGTTTGTGGAGACCCAGTGTACGTCCGGAAACCAAACGGAGAAATGTTTGAGGATCGAAGCCAAGCGCCGCGACTGGCGTTACACGCTACAGAACTCGGTTTTGAACACCCGGGCCACGGAGGGCACCTTCACTGGACGATGCCTTTGCCTGGGGATTTGCAGAAGTTTGTGGAACGAGTGAGAAGCAACCAGACTCGGGAGAGCCCCCAGCCGTTGGATGGATGAACCTCTACTTCATCAGTCCATAAGCCTTGATCTTCCGATCCAAGGTTGATCGCTCGATACCAAGAATCGCCGCCGCCTGAGATTTGTTCCAATCTGTGTGTTTCAGCGTTTCCAGAATGTGCCGTTTTTCAACTTCATCCAGCGATTCGGGTCGATAAACGCCGGACCCTCCACCACTCTGCGTACCCACACCCAGTTCCGACAGCCAGATGTCGGATGCTTCAATGAGTGGACCAGAGCCGAGAGCAACCGCTCGCTCTATGACATTGCGCAACTCGCGGACATTCCCCGGCCACCGATAAACCGACAACTTCTCCATCGCTTCTGGGGCGAAGTCACGGATCTTCCGTCCCGTTTCTCGCACGAATCGCCTGAGAAAATACTCTGCCAGAATCGGGATATCTGGGGTGCGGTCGCGGAGCGGGGGCACATCGAGTTGAACAACCTGAAGCCGAAAGAAGAGATCCCGGCGAAAAGTCCCGCTTCGAACAGCATCTTCCAGAGGTCGGTTGGTCGCGGCAACGACGCGCACATCGGCCTTGATTGCCGTGTTTCCGCCAACGCGTTCAAAAGGATGCCCCTCAAGAACCCGCAAGAACTTTGCCTGAGTCGAAAGTGCCATTTCGCCGATCTCATCGAGGAAGATCGTCCCCTGATCGGCGGCCTCGAACTTCCCAATCATCCGCTCCGTGGCACCTGTGAACGCTCCCTTCTCGTGCCCGAACAACTCGCTTTCCAGGAGTGTTTCGGTAAGTGCTGCGCAATTCAAGCAGACGAATGGACCATCCCGACGTGGACTGTTCGAGTGTATTGCCCGGGCGACCAATTCCTTGCCTACACCACTTTCGCCGCGGATCAGGACGGTGGCCTTGGTTTCGCCCACACGCCCAACCTGGGCCACGATCGTGTTCAATCCCTGACTTTCACCAACGAGTTCTGTCTCAATCCGGAGTTGGTCTTTCAGACTCCGATTCTCTGCTGAGAGCGATGCCTGTCGGCGGAGTCTGTGCCAAACTGCCCCCAACTGACGAGCAACTGCCAGGGTGAACTCAAGATCATCGGCGTTCAGAGGGCTTTGTGTGGTCGTGCGGTACAAGTGCAATAAGCCCAGAACTTGATCCTCAAACAGCACCGGCGCACAAATCAAGCTGGCGACCTTGAGTTCCGTGATGCTGTCCCGGCTCATCAGGTGACGATCCGCTGCGACATTTTCTGCGAGGACTGCTTGTTTTGTGGACAGCACTTCATGGCTGACAAAGTTAGAAACTTTGTGGTATGTCCGCGGACCAACGCCACGGGTGCGGTGAACGACTGGGGTAAGTTCCCGACCTTCCTTGAGCGCAAGCACGGCAGCAACTTCTGCCGGAGTCGCGCGAAAGATGGCATCGGCCACCAACTCACACAGTTCAGTCGGAGCAGCTGCCCCTGCCATATCGAGGGCAAGTCGGTAAAGAACCGAGACTGCCTGTTGTGGAGGAACGCGGAGTTCCGTGTAGGTCGAATCGTCGTTCTCAGCGAGAGTTGGAGGGAGATAACGGGTCTGTCCCAGGCGCTTGCGGATTTCCAGGCCATCGGGACGCTCACCCGGTTTTCCAGGTACTTTCGGCAAACCCGGCAACTGTGCCAGTTCATCGACAAAAACGATCCGCGTTCGGCCCAACCGGAGATCGTCGAGTGGACGAAGACCGCGCTCTCCTCGCACCGCTTCACCGTTCACCTGCGTCCCGTTCAGGCTGCCGAGATCGCGGATAAACCATCCATTAACGTCCGGAAATACTTCGGCGTGCTCGCGACTGCACAGATCATCTTTTAGGGGTATTTTGTTCGTGGGGGCACGGCCAAGCGTGTACCGCACCCCTTGGTGGAGTGGGTATACATCTCCAAAACCATCGTCGCGGCGAGCAACGAGGAACGCATTGGGTGTTTTCGACATGTCGATGGCCGAGGGATTCGAGTCATTATTCACAATAGAACGGCCACCCATCGGCGGGCAACCCGAACAAGGCGGTAGGAGTTCAGATTGAGGCTTTCCAAGAATAGATTGTAAGACAGGAAACTCAATGCTTCGCTGTACAATATCTGTTAATTGGCACTTTCCAATCGGAACTAATCAATCCACTCTCAGAACGAATCTCCCATCCGGAGCAATCACGAGAAGAGGAGATAGACAAGTATCGCGAACGAGGCGAGCGTACCCACCAATGCAACCGGGCTCACTTTCTCATATCCCAGGCGGGCTCCCGAATCGGTCGGTGGTGCTGATATTCCAGGATATTCCGGCTTCCAGATCGTGGAACTCTTCCCCTCCTCTTCACTTCCCTGAATGGGAATAATCCGGGCACGACTGGTCCAAAGGGCGATACTGGCGAAGAGCACAAGCGAAAACGAGACAAAGTATAGTACACCCGTTAGGCCATGAGGGTCTGCCGCCAACGGCCCCTCCACACCCATTAAAGATGCCAGTACAGCAATTCCGTTATTCAAGGTATGCAACAGGATCGAGACCCAAATCGACCGGGAAGCGAGGTAGACAAAGTGCAGGTATGCTCCCATGATCGTTATGGGGATGACCAGAGACGGATCGATGTGCAACAGCCCGAACAGGCTCGAAGTCAGCGCAACGCCAATCACGATGCCATAGCGAGCCGAAAGCCCACGGCCCAAAAAAAGGCCCGGCACCACATCTCCTCGACAAAACCCGGACCAAATCCCACCGCCAAGAACGTGAGGAACCAGGGGAATGAACTGAACAGGTTGTTCAGCGCTTGGCTGGCGGCCGGTTGTGTGATTCCCGTCACTCTCTGGAACAACTCCTGGATTCCGCCAGAGAGCAGCATGAACCCCGGGACCAATAACGCAACCAGCAGCACATGTAGCCCGGCCGGACGCCGAAAGCCGATCTGCCGTTTCCAATCCGCCCCGATTCTCCACGGGACTACGAGTACGATCAGCCCAAGTGATGCGATCTGAGCCCCCAGCATGCCATATGCCAGAGCCTGCCCAATCTCCAATGGAATGAGATGAGGTTCACTTCCAAGAGTATCCTTTGAGGCGATGGCTCCAAGTCCTTTCAGTTGATCGAGGAGGAACTGTTGCGGATCGAGAGCTTGCATGGCAAATACTGCCAGCATGAAGCCGGATATGAGCAACAATGAAAAGAGTTGAGTGCCGAGGAAGATCGCACACCAAATGATCGCCTCAATCAGTCCCGGCCGAGGCTTTGGGAGTGGTTGCGGAGTGACCAAAGCGACCATTGGAGGGTTCACATTTGCGTGAGCCTCATCCACCCTCACAACCAAAGGTGGTTCATCTCTGGGTTTTGCCTCATCCGCCATCGTCTGCCCTTCCAGTTGTGCAACGGCAGCTAGTGAGAAGGCAGCTTGGGCATTCGTCGAAAAGGGTCGCCGGGGCAAGTGGCTTGTTCTTGAAGATGGGCAAGTCCCGCAGGGTTAAACGCCAGTCAAGCTATCGTTAGGACGTTATCCCATCTTACTCTAATGAGGTAACATGGGCATCACACTGTTTTATTCCGACCGGGCCAATTGTGACCCGCCACTCGGGCAACGATATAGTTCACAACCACCGCTGCACCGACCACCTGAAGAATAAGTTGCGATGGATAGAGGAATCTGTGGTCATAATACGTGGTGGTCGCCAAATACGATACCCCATATACCGTGACAATGGCCGCGACCATCAGATCTATAAACCGGTTTGAATCCCTTCTCCAGTTCCAACGCCAAACCGTCCAAAAGAGAACCAGGCACTCAACGACGAGTGAAGGCAATTGAGCGGCCGACATCCACAGACCGGGAACCGTTTTCAACACGGCACCGTGGGCACGCCCCTGCCAGTTCCTGGGGTATCTGAGGGCATGGTTCTTGGCCAAGCCAAGGTCGTTTTCTACGATGCCGCTTGTAAGCTGGTCATGGTATGTGCCTGCCCGAGTGTACGACAATGCTAGAAAGCCGTCAGCCTTGACGGCAACAAGCGTAAGAGGTGCATACTTGAGCAATTTCACATACTCACGCCACAAGTTTTCTCGATTCCGGGCTGTGGAGTAATCACTGCTTACAATCGGCTCTTGGTGCCAACCATACAGGGATCCCGTGTTACCGGCTGAGTATCGCTCCGTATATCCTGGCAGAAGGTGGGAGACAGTGTCCGGCAGTTCCGCCGCGAGCGATGGGTTATAGACGACTGCCCCGACCAAGTCGAGGGCGAGCAGTTGGACTTCAGGGTGCTTTCGCTCGACTCGGAAAGTGGTTAATAGGGTCCGTTCAACGGCGAACGGAAGTATGAGGGTAGCCGCTACTGCAACAGAAGCCGCAAACCAACTGAACTGCTGATGGACTATAACAGCCACCGCAACTGCGTAGAGGGGTAGTACGACGACACTATTGTGGCGGACAAGGACGATGCAGATTGCAAGCCCGCAGACCGCTGCCGCCCTACAGGCGACCCGTCGCCGCGAGGGGGTATCGGGAGCGGCCAGCAGGACGGCTGCCGTCCAGAGGAACAGAATCGCCAGCCATGCGTCCTTCACGAACGAGACAAGATAAAACGGAAGTAAAGAAACGGGCGAATACATGATACAACAGACAGACAAGCCGCACACTGGACGCAGTCCGGGTGGCGCACCCATTCGTCTGGCAAGGACGGTCGCTAGGACGTACAGGCCGGCTGTCCCAACGGATGCTTCAATGAGAGTTACCAACCCCAAGTCGCACCCGCACGCCATCACGCCGGACATTATGATGGACATGATCGGCTGGTGCCAATCGTTATACTTCCCGCTAATGGCTTGGCTGTATTGATCAATGGAATCGGGATTCATGTTACCCGGGAATTGGATTGCCCAGTTTCCGATCGTCATGCTTGTCACGGCCATTACACAAATCCAATCAAGTGTCGATGACCTGAGCATGTTACTCCCTGACATGACGAAGTGTTGGATATCCAGTGGGATTAGGCTGCTTCGTACTGTTTAATACCTATCCCAAAGAGTACGAACTGGTCAGGACATCTCCCTCGGAGACAATCCCGGGCGATAGCTTTGGCAGGCGCTGTGGGTGTTGCGTTGGGCGTTTACTTCTTAATCTATGGCCCCGGCAACTGTGCTATCCAAAAGGCTGGCGGGTGAACCTTAATGATTCGGACAGCAATGATCCAGACAGCATCCGGGAAATGGAATATGGGGCCATCCGCCGAAAAGCAAACGGCAACCCCTTCCGCACCCTTCTTGGCTGACATCCACAATCCTTGCTCTCGCTGCTGGCATCTACGAAGAGAAAGCCTTTGACCGAATGCCCATCCTCGCTGATGCCCTTCAGGCGACGGGGGTTCGCATCAATAGTGCAGATAGCCTGTGAACTCCATCAACTGGAGTATCCACGGTGGCCGCCAGGGATTCGGTGTGGGATAGAACACCGACAAGACCGAAAACCCGAGCAAGACCACACACAGAAGCCTGCCAACCTTCGAGCCGCCAAGACGATCAGCCGCGGGTAGTAATCCCAAAACCCACAGAGGGATCAGCCAAAACAGCCAGCGCGGGCCGCTGGTGAACCCTCCATAGTTGTAACTCTGAGTACGGGTGAGATAGAAGGCAAATACCACCACGGACACAACCAAGGTCATCGCTGCAAATACTTCGGGGGTCCAGCCTGTTCCCTTCCCTCGTCCCAGCAGCTTCCGAACATCCACCGCGCTGCGGATTCCCATTCCCAACAACCCGCCAAGAGCCAGAATCCATACGGGCGTCAGGCTGAACCATCCGTGGTGCCCAAACAAGAGATGGAATGCATACACAACGGTCGGTTCATCGTTGAAATCGATCCCTTTCGCAGCCGGTGTGCCGCGTTTCGCCCAGTGGCTCCCTTCAAAGTTGTACCACGGCCCCCCGAACTCACCATATGCCGGAGTAAACCGACCCATCGCAACGTAATTGCACAAGAGCAGACCTGCCAGCGGAATCACGGCTGCGGGAATGAAAAAGAAAAGCGTTTGCCGTGTCCGAGCAATCAACAGCGGTATTCCGACTGCGGCCAGGAACGCCGCGGCCGGGAGGTCGAATGTCGCTGCAAAGCCGGCAAAAAATCCACAGCCTAAATAACCGCCCACCTCCATATCCCGCTTCTCGGACATGGCGCATACCAGGGGATATGCAGCAAACAAAATGCAGTATGCAGCGGGCAAATGGTTGTTCAGCGTTCCCGAAAAGGTGATGAGATAGGTTCCGAGTGCCGCGGCACTGAACGCCAAAAGCTTGCCAAAATCAGTCTTTCCGCTCGCTTCGATCAGTCGAGCGAGCAGGATCAGGTAGATCGCGAACGGAAGGACGTTCACCGTGAAGACAATCGTGGGGATCACCAGCCAGCGATCGCGAACGATATCCCATCCGAACGCGCGCTTCAGCAACCAGTATTCCGCCGCGAGCAGTGTTGTCATCAGCGGCGGTTTGCTGGAATAAAACTCCCTGGTTTGTGTACCGCTTGCATCATCGCCCAGAGGCCGGAGGACGATGTCCAGACTCTTGTATTGCGGCTCAGTCACTACCCCTTCGTCCTTGAACGTCTTGGGGTCGTGCCCATCCGGAAACACACGTTTGCCGATCACGTAAGTCCCTTCATCGACCAGACAGCGGATCGTCGCCCATCGAGACTTGTCGTTTGAACTATACATCGGCGTCGGATCGGGCCGCTCTGTCGGCCACTGCCGATCCGTTTCGCTTCCGTATCCCCCCACCCCGTCCTTGCTGATTGGAGGCTTGTAGCGACTCGGTTCCAGTACGTTCTCGGCACCAACAACCCTGGCCGCGGCGATCGCAACAGCCACGGCCATCAGGATCAGGTAAACGGATCGGCGGGTTTCGGCAACGTCGGGCATCAGGGAGAATCCGCTTTGGATGGTGTCCGTTCCGCAATACTGAATGGTTCCTGCTCCGTCATCTTGCGAGCAACAGCAAGTTCGGCCAGAAGACCCCCTAACAGCAGTTGGCCGGCAAACAGGAGCAACGCAAGGCAGCAAACAAATCCGAGGATACCCGCCGCCAAAGTGGAACTTTCGCTCCTGTACAAACCCATGCACAACACAAAGGCGAACGCCACAGCACCCAGCAATCCCACACAACCCGATGCGAGTCCATAACTCCCCAGGAGGTGTTGCGGACGACGACCGAATTTCGTCAGGAAGTGAACTGTACCCAGGTCGAAGAATCCCTTCACGAACCGCTGCCAGCGATATTTGGAGCGGCCAAACTTCCGGGACCGGTGGTGAATCACCAGTTCGCCCACCTTGAACCCACGCGCAGCAGCAAGGATGGGAATAAAGCGGTGCAATTCCCCATAGAGCGAGATTTCCCGCAAGACATCGGCCCGATATGCCTTCATCCCGCAGTTATGATCGTGCAGGTGTAAACCCGTCACGGACCCAACAAGACGGTTGAAAACTCGACTCGCGAAAACTTTGTGCCACGGATCGAGCCGAACCTTCTTCCAACCGCTCACCACGTCTATCCCAGTGCGGATTTCAGCCACAAACCTCGGTATCTCGTGCGGATCATCCTGGAGATCGGCATCGAGCGTCATCACGATGCTGCCTTGTGCGGTTTGAAAACCCGCTTGCAACGCGGCTGCTTTTCCGAAATTCATCCGAAAACGAATTCCACGCACACGCTCATCGGTCGCAGCCAGTTCCTGGATTTCTTCCCAGGAACCATCCTGACTCCCATCATCCACAAAAATCACTTCCAGGCGCAGATCGAACCCCTGCCCCACGTCCGCAATCTCCGCGAATAATGGAGCGAGACTTTCCCGTTCGTTGAACACGGGAATCACCAGAGAAAGCAACTCCGGATCAACTTGAGACATAGCGTTCGGTAGGAAAGCCAAATTAGAATCCCGATCGATGATTTCAGCTTCACGTTTGCGAGGCAGGAGAGCGAATCGCTCGCAATATATACTGAACACAGGGAGATTTGACACAAGCCCGAAGCGCCAGCGAGGGAAAAGCTGTCCCTCGCTAGCGCTTCGGGCTTGTGTCAGAACAAACCTCGCGGAGTATAAATCTGCAAATCAAAATCATCGATCTGAAATCCGAGGGTGGAGGAAGTACAGCACCAGGGCAACAACAAGCTCAGCGACTGTCCAACTGAGCCTCAATAACAAGGCGATAATGACCGCAAGCCCCGCGGCAGTTTGTGTGTCCAGAGTTAGGGCAAACCGTGGTGTCAGTGCTTCCTGCAACACAAACTCTCGAATCCCGAGGCCGCCCGGGGCAACGAGAATCACAAACCCGGCAACGTATGAGAGTGCAACCGCCCCGAGATCGGCTGGGTAGGTTTCGGCAATCCCATCGGCATTCAATCCCACTGATTCTATCACAAGAGCCAGGCTCAACCCCAGCAGACACCAGCCACAAACTCCGTGCAAGAGTCCCTGGGTCAAGAGTAATAAAGATGGGGCCGGGAGTGGCCGCGCATCTGGACTTCGTTTCCTGGCGGCAATGCGTGCAGCTAACTTATTCAGAACTCCCAACACAACCGGCAAGGCAGCAATCGCAACAAGGGCAGTCGTTTTCCCGGAGATCGCAACTGGCAGAACGCCAAGGTATGGCAAGAGCAACACTCCCAGCATCGCCCCCGACGCCATGCTGGTGAGCGTTTCATAGGTGGCAGTCACGGCAACCGCGAGTGGATTACCACCCGAATGTCTGAGCATCCCCACACGCATGAAAATGACCATGACTTTGCCGGGGATGTACTTTCCGAATTGACTCACGAAGTATGCCCGATACCCGGCATACCACGTTACAGGCACCCCCTCGGCTTTGAGCAATCGAACCCAGAATGCCCCCCAGCAGCATTGCGCGAGCAGATAAAGAATGCCCGCGGGAACGAGCAATTCGATGCGGATTCTAAACGAATATTTGGCGAAGTCTTGATGGCTCAGAATCCGGATGAACTGCTGCGCCACACCGATCACAATAGCTGCCGCAAGTGCTGATTTTGCCGCAAGCCAGAGCCGTTGTCGAATCTCATGAGACATGCGGGGGATTGTAGGGGAGAGGCGAGAATGTCCAGTGGGCAATGAGCAGAACTCCTGTCTCAAAGCTTCCTGGGGCAGATGTACAAAGCGAATGGGGAAGGAAGAAGCAATGCCAAGAGAAGTTCAGCCACAATGATGGTACAGTGGCGACTGGTTAACTGGGTTGCGGAGACAAACCCATGTCAAGAAAGAGGTGGTTTGTTGCGGCACTGGCGACCGTCGGTGTTCTGGGCATTCTCGTTCTGTGGCCGTGTATCCACACGGTTCGGGAGACTCAGGGGTGGAGTTACTCAGCCAATAACATCAAACAGATTGGGCTTGCCCTCCATAGCTATCACGACGCTTATGGGCACTTCCCTCCAGCAGTGATCTGCGATAAGGACGGACGGCCACTTTACAGTTGGAGAGTGGCCATTCTGCCATTCCTTGAACAGTCATCACTTTACAATCAGTTCAAGCTTGATGAAGCGTGGGACAGCCCGCACAACATGCCACTGTCACAAACGACACTCAAGTGCTACGTTTCGCCCTTTGACTATGGGAACCCCTGGCTGACCCGGTTTCAAGTTTTTGTCGGCCCAGGTACGGCGTTCGAACGGCCAGGGCTGAACGTCAATGACTTTCCAGATGGGCTTGGTAACACGATTCTGGTAGTCCAGTCCACCGATCCAGTGCCGTGGGCGAAGCCAGTCGATCTGATCTATCATCCAGATCAACCGCTGCTCAGCCTTGGCAAAGTACATTCCAAATCAATCCACTTCCTGTGCCGTGAGGTCGGAAGTCATCCAGGTTTTTTTGCATGCTTCGCGGATGGGAGATGCCGATTCATCCGCGACTCGACCGATGAGCAAACCCTCCGAGCGCTCATCACCAGGAATGGCGGCGAGCCAATCGACGTTGATGATCTCGATTAGTTCTGCGCACCCAGAGGCTTCACCTTCAGATTTAAGCCGACTCGGAATCTCATGATCGCTTATTGACGCGCTAACTCAGACGTTCACAATAAGCGTGCTGCGTTTCACTCATCGCTCTCTCCTCCAGATTCGCTAACACCCGCGATGGTGCATCATGATCCGAGCATCGCTGTATTTCGTCTTCGTGCTTGCTTACGCCAACGCAGACAAACCATTGACTCCCGTGGAGGCACGTAAGGCCATCGGCAAGACAATCACTGTCGAGATGACAGTGAACGCGGCGAAGGACCGATTGGAGAAACGCGGCGAAATCTACCTCGACAGCGAGGCGGATTTCAAAGACGAGAAGAATTTCGCAGTTGTCATCAATAAGGATGGTGCTGCGGATTTGAAGAAAAACGGAATTGCTGACCCGGCGGCTCATTTCAAGGACAAGTTCATCCAGGCGACTGGCGAGGTCAAGGTTGTGGATGGCGTTCCTCGAATCGAAATCAGTGAAGCCAAACAGATCAAACTCGCAAAAGACAAATAACCACAGACCGCAAGGTGGTTCATGTACCTCTATCGAATCGGTGTCGTGGTCTGTGGTCTGCTATGCGCAAACTCAAACTTGCAGGCTGCGGAAGTGGACAGGATGAACGTGCTGTTCATCGTTTCCGATGACCTGACGAACAACACTCTTGGCTGTTACGGCAGCCCAGTGGGCAAGTCGCCCAACATTGATAAGCTCGCCGCGAAGGACGTGCAGTTCAATCGGGCTTATTGTCAGTTTCCTCTCTGCAATCCCTCACGATCGAGTTTTCTTACGGGACTTCGGCCTGACACGACCAAGGTGTACGAGAACGCCACACAGTTCCGTAAGAACCTCCCGAACGTGCAAACACTTCCGCAAACCTTTCACAAGGCAGGCTATTACGTCGCGAGGGTGGGCAAGCTGTACCACTATGGCGTTCCAGGCCAAATTGGAACTAGAGCGGTTTCCGAATTGATGTAGCGACCGCCGACAGTACGCACAGGAATCGAAAGAGAATGCGATCCGACCAACCGCTACATCAATTCGGAAACCGCTCTAATGGTCTGGATGATCCGGCATCGTGGGAGAAAGTCGTCAATCCGAAGGGTCGCGACAAGGACGATGAAGATCTGATTTTCACCCTCACACCAGAACTGAAGGGATCGAACCGATTCGGCGCTACTTTGAGCTGGCTTGCGGCTGATGGTACGGATGCCGAGCAGACGGATGGAAAAATCGCCGACGATACGATCAAGCTCCTCGAAGCAAATAAGGATAAAGCCTTCTTTCTCGCGTGTGGGTTCTTCCGACCTCATACGCCCTACGTCGCGCCGAAGAAATACTTCGAGATGTATCCGGTGGACAAGCTCGAACTGCCACTGGTGCCTGAAAAGCACCGTGAAAGCGCCCCTGCTCCCGCTTTTGAGAGTGCCAAAAAAGAACAAGACACCATGACCGATGCCCAGCGACGGCAGGCGATCCAGGCATACTACGCCTCAACGTCGTTCATGGATGCCCAGGTCGGCAGAGTGCTGGATGCACTGGAGAAATTGAAACTCGCGGACAAAACCATTGTCGTGTTCATCAGCGATCACGGATATCACCTCGGCGAACATGGGCTGTGGCAAAAGATGAGCCTTTTCGAGAACTCGACGCGAGTTCCACTTGTGATTTACGACCCCCGCGCAAAGGGGAACGGCAAAGCATGTAGCAGAACGGTCGAACTGGTCGATCTCCACGCAACCCTGGCGGAACTCGCGGGGCTATCTCCCCCGAATGGTAGCGATTCCAAGGTGCCGGCTGTGGAGGGAAATAGTCCGAAACCGCTGTTGGATAATCCCAGTGCAAAGTGGGACAAGCCAGCGTTCACGCAAGTGAGCCGTGGCACACCAACCGCCACAGGTCAACCGGTAGGCAAAAACCCATGGTTTATGGGCTATTCAGTGAGGACAGAACGCTATCGCTACACCGAGTGGGACAGCGGCAAGAAGGGCAGCCAACTCTACGATTACGAGAAAGATCCCGCTGAACTCAAGAATCTCGTCGATGACCCGGCTTACGCTGCTGTGGTGAAACAGATGAAGGCATTGCTCCCACTGAAAAACTGAAGTTCTGAACCCAGAGAGCATTCATCAATGAACACGCCTTGTCTGACCCTCAGAGGCCAAGAAGCTGGCCAATGATATGCGGACGGAGCCGACGCTATTTCATGGCGTTTTTCTGAATGGGTCTGGTCCCAACCGTCCACTACCCCCTCCTGCCGCAGGTCTGGAAGCGGGGAACTCCTCCAGGGTGGCGTAACGAATGGGTTCCTTCTTTGGCTCTTGTTTGGGTGGTGGTATTTGGCTTTGGCAGACACAGCAATAGCCGCCATAGGGTGGGCAGAATTCACACATGGCATGAAATTCCAAGGGGAGGCAGATAATTGCAGTCTACCCCAGTATTCCCCAGAAGCAAGATTACATCCCGCATATCAAAAACGGCGCAATAGCTATCGCCCCAGAAAGTTGTCACCCCGAGTGCGGCAGTGGCAAGACAAGAAGGACAACGTGGCGGACGACCGAACCCTCTTCATACTCAACAACGGGACAACCTGGACGTGGATGCAATCGTGCGTCTGTTCCGGGCAATGCCACCCAAAGGCAAGGAGTGATTTTGTGGTCTTATCCTTCTGGATGGCAGCAGAGGTGTGAGCAAGTAATTCAATTACCTGTACAATAAGAAGATGGATGCTTCTTTCATCTACTTCTTGGGGCGGATCATGTCAGTTTCGTCCCCCGCGCGGTTTCGTATCGAGCGAGCCTCCCGCGTGCTTCATGAAAAGCGCGAGTAATGTCCCCATAACGATGGTGGCTGTCAGCAGACCACCCAGCCACATCCACTTCTCGGCACCGACTTGAGCGATTGGGATAGCGATGGTGGCCATTGCGAGTGCCAAACAGACGCAGGCCAGAACACAGATGAGTAGAACCTTCCAGACTGGCATAGCTGCCTCCGGACGAGAATCCGACATGAGCAGCGTTGAACCGCCGCTTAACAAATCATTCTAAAGGATTTAAAAAGTTTAATCCAATACATTCCTGCTCTCACGCAAAGATTACGTCCAATGTCCACATCACAGTGAATAAGTGTGTCGATTTGCTGAGTCGCCAGCATAGCGAGTGCTTGCGGAGATGATGCACTGCTTCATAATCTCGGTCACGATGACAATTCGCAATGTGATCAATCTCGGAGAGGCACAACTGTTTCCCCGTGAGTCAGGTACTCATCTCCCACTGCATAATTGTCGAACTGGAGGGTGTAAGCCGCCTCAAACCACTGCCGGATATGGGGAATTGCACCTTCATCGTAACCCGGACGAGAGACAAGTGTAGGGCCGTAGGGAGCAAGGCGGATTTCGCCGCTCTCAACAATCAACTTACCACCTTTGAATACATACCGGGGCAGTTCGAACATCGCCTTTCGATCATCGCTCGGAGTGTAAACTGCGATATCGGCATCGGCTCCGATTCCCAGATGCCCTTTGTTACAAAGTCCCAATATCCGGGCTGGCCCGGCTCGCGTGATGATGGCGATCTCGTTCAGCGTGTACTCTCGATCCAGTTCGGGCAGCGCGCATCTGTCCCGTAACTTCGTAGGCAGTCGTTTCAGCACTTCCCGGCGATAATCCCGGCTCATTAACAGCGCGCAGATCTCCGGGTATGCAAGAAATGATCCCCCGTTGGGGTGATCCGTACTCATGGCGACGCGCCAGGGGTCGCGTACCAACAGATACCATTCCAATCCGATTGCCCACTGAAGCGCATTAACGAAACTCTTCTCCTTGTATTCGATCGGAACAATGCCACACCCGCCTTCGCACTCGGTATCTCCGTTGAACCATTTTCGTCCGGTGACCCGATGCAGAAAGTATCCGAGCGGCCCATCGCCTGTCATGGATGTGGTATCCCCAAACATCACCTGGCCTACATCGCAAGTTATGTTCGGATGCCCGTTGACCCACTCCGCGAGTTCCGGCACTTGCGAACGAAATGTACCTTGGTCGCCCGGTCCGCCTCCATAACTGTGAAACTGAATGTGAGTGAAGTGTCCTCGAAAGCCTTCGATGGCCTGCATGGTTTCCAGTGTTGTTGTCCAGTTTCCCGGCATTCCGAGCTGGTTGCAATGAATGTGTGCGGAGTGGGGGAGCTTCAACTCATCGGCCGTCCGCGCGACACTGGACACGATTTGACGGGGAGACACATCAAAGCCCGGAACGGTGTCATCCAGGCCGGTCATGCCGTTCTTGCCTTGTTTCCACACTTCAACGCCGCCGGGATTCACCACCTTGAGGGCATAACCGCGGGTGGCGTGAAGGAGCCAACCACAGAACGCCCGGACTCGCTCGGACTCGCCTTTGGCAAGTTGGTCCATCAGATAATGGTTGTTCCCGACAAGGACGAAAAACCCCTTGTCGATGACAGGGGTATCGTGGAACTCTTCGTGCGTATGCCGGGCACCGAGAGGTGGAATCGCGGCATCGAAGACGGTGGTATATCCCAGTCCCGCGTAGAGATACCCTGTCGTAAATGTTGTCGGAGTGCTACCGAGAGTCCCGGATCGGAGCAACCGTGTTCGCGGTACCGGTCTTGAATCGCGATGATCCTCGGGCCGAAGCTTCCGGGCAACATTCACCTTGGGACCAGCGATGTGAGCGTGCATATCGACGCCGCCCGGCATCACGATGAGGCCGGTCAGATCGTAGATGCGCTCGGGAACCACCGAAGGATCAGTTGGTGAAGCAACGATTTTGCCATCAGAGATCCAGAGATCGCGGATTTGTCCATCGATGCCGTTGGCGGGGTCGTACACCGTGCCGTTCGCAATCTTTGTAAATGCCATGCAGGGAGTATAGAGAGAAGCAGTCGCTTCGCTCCAGGAGACTGGAATCCAGGAAAACCTTTATGATGTCTTCCTGGATTTCCGTCACCTGGATTCGCTGGAGGGCGACTACTTCACCAGGACACAGAAATCGATTCGGTAAGGCGTGAATTCTGACCGGGCGCTGATATCCCGGACCAATTGTTGAGCATCCCCAGTGTTCCGACACTCGAAACAAACACTTATGCGTTTGCTGCCGGTTCGCCGAATATCCACTCCCTCAGCTCGCCCATCGCAGATTCGTCGAATCAAAACGACCACTGGGTCTGGACCAGAGTCTCCGACCTGTCCGCGTGCGGTCGTAGGAGAATGCGTCGTGTCGGCTGCTCCTGGTTGTTGCCATTCTGGTGCCGGAGCGGGGGCGGGTGCAGCTACAGGTGCAACTGTGGGACCGGGTGCAAGAGGTTGAGTTGCCGGGGAAGAGATAGGTCGAGGCTTGCCCGGAGTGGTCCATTCCCCTTGTGTCGATGTCTGGGTTGTTGGCTGCCATCTCAGTTGATACTCAGTTACCGACACAGGCAACGATCCAGGGGTAGGTGTAGGTGTAGCACCTGTTCCGGGCACGAGTTCTGAGTTGCTTGGCTTGGGTTCCTGAGTGGTGTTGGTTGGCCCGCTGATCTGAGTTGGTGCCAAAGGGATAATGGGCGGCGCTGCAATCTCCTGAGGTTCAGCTTGATGAGGAGTTGATGGATGCAAGATCTCGGTAGGTTGGTTCGTGTGGAGGAAACCTTGCAACCCCATGGGCGTGTTATTGGTCGGTGCTGGTAGCATGACCGGACCGGGTGGCATCGTGAGTGTAGGAACTGGTAGATCCGGGGTCGGTAACGAACTCGGAGCTTGGGGTAATGCGGGTGTGGGTACACTCACCACTGGCTTCGCAGATGGAGTTGGTGATGCGGGGGGTGGTACCGGGAATGACAGTGGTGGGCTTGGCGCAGCCGGATTTAGAGTGAACGAAGGTGATGCAGCTGAAGCCCTGTTCTCTATCGATGGATTCGTGCGTTGCAAGTCAGTTACAGTTGGCACAGGGGGTATGGGTTGAGCCACCACTGGGGCTACAATCGTTGGTGGGGTGTATGTAGCGGGTGTATTTCGCGGTGAAGGTGTCGCGACATAAGCCGGCGGTTCGGTTCCAGCAGGCGACCGACCGGGATTCGTCACGGGTACTGGAAAGGCACCTGGTGTGGCACCCGTGATTGAATACCAATTTGCGGAAGCTTTCGGATACTGCCCCGTCGGGGCATTAGGATTTGCTCCAGGCGTTACCATCCCCCATCCATACCATCGCCAAGTTGGTGGACCTGCGTATATAGTTGACCCATTCGCTGCTGTCCCTCGAAAGGGGGTATTTGCATTTGGTTGCGCTCGCACATCCCCCGCGGCCGGAGGTGGGCTGCTTCCAAATGCTCCTTTCAGCTTGTCGAGCGATCGCGAGATTGCGGAAGGATCCTCGTTCGTCGAGACGGCAGGAGGAGCAACCGAGCCAACCGAAGGGTTGCTATCGATGCCACCTGCTGGTCGAACATTGGGATCGTTTCCCCACAAACTCTGGCCTGGCCGCACCGGGGTGACCGGTGTCGTGTTAGAGTAGGTCGGAACATCGTCTGCTACGCCGCGTGCGACCGGTGGAAGATCCTCAGGAGTGGCTGCGGTGGGTGGAAGCAAGGTCGCTGCGCGTTGCTTCCCCGCCGGAATGCTCGGAGGCTGGGCCACAGCGACAGTGACACCAAGACCGAGAACGCCGAGTATGCCAATGGTGGTTCGCATCACGCACTCCTTGCGATACAAGCGTGTCCCATTCCTCAAGACGCGCGTTTTTCTTCATGCCCTCCAACTCACCTCTTCTGACCCTGACCTAATCCAGCAAGACCGCCTCGAGCCCCTGCCTGCCCAAACGCACTCGGGAAGTAACCCAGCGTGTTACTGAATACAACCGGGTGTCCCGCTGGCGGCAATACGCTCGCCGGACCGGCTACTCCGGCCTGCTGGAAGGGTTCTGGAGCAGAAGCGAGTTGCGGGAAAAATACCATCCGATTGCCACCCGGTGCCATAAATGGTCCGCCGCTCGATCCTTTGCCCCCCATGCCGAGAGTTCCGGGCTTAGTTCCGAAATAGTAGTCCACGGCTGGGTTGGTACCGCGGACTCCGTACAGGTATGGGCTCAAGGGTTGATATTGCGGATTGTAGATGTTTGGCATGACGTTGTTCGGAGTGGTGAACGGTCCGAATTGATCGAACGGCCCCACTTGCCCTGGCTGCACCCCAGGTGATGGTTGTTGGGGAACTTGCGCATTGGCTGTGGATATCGAATAGGCGAGTAAACCAAACGTAAGAATTAGTCGTCGCATTGTCTTTTCCTCGGACGCTTTGTTCGATCGCATCCAACCACACTCGCATCTGATGAACTTTACCACATCTCAATGGACAGTGCGGTAAACCAGAGTCAGGCGGGTTGTTGTTTTAGACCCGCCCAACCGTTGAAGTTGTACACACCTGTCAGGGTGAATTCGTCGTGAGACCTCGTCCACTGATCTGGTTGAACACGTTCGTCCCGAGCAACGTGATGCCAGCGAGTCGTTCGATCGGGGCGATGATCCGTGCCAGAGTATGGTCGATCGTCACAAGTCGTTGTGCCTTCACGTAAATCCGGTCGCCCGGCAGGATTTGATAGTTGGTCGTTGTGATCCCATGCTGCGTGAGTCCGATCCAGTCCACCGGCAGAATCTGCCACGGTTGACCGGGGTGCGGCGTCCGTCTGGCCACCCAGATGTTCCGCTTGCTCGCGACTTCGTTCAATCCATACACGTTGCTGAGTGCATCAAGTACCGTTTCACTTCCCGTGATGGGGAATGGATAAACCGTCTCGCCAAATCCACCGCCATCGAAGATCACGTAGTATCGCTTGCTGTTGTACGCCACCACATCCACGATCACGACAAGACTCTCAGGGAGTGTTCCAAATCGGCTCAGTGCGGGATTCTGTGCAACTTGTTTACGAATGGCATCCATGGCCTGTTCCAGCGTCAGCCCGGAAACTGGCACGGAGCCCCAATAGCCAAGGCTTACAGTGCCATCGGGTCGAACAAGGAATGTCCCGGTAATCGGTTGGATGGGAAGTCGTACAACCTCAGATTCCGTTTTGAAGACCGGTTTGCCCTTGGCATCAAGAAGCGGCTTGTTATCTTCTCCCTTCACCTCTTTGGTCGTTGTTCCCTGCTGAACGACTTCGATCAATAATTGGTCCGGCGCTCCAATGACATACGGGGGTAGCGCAATCAAATCGAGTTCACGCGGAACAGCCCCCGGAGGAGGGACTGTGATTTGCGACATCCCATCCCCCGGACCAATCTGCTGATCGGTGTGAAAACACCCCACCCCGCCGAGCAGGGTCAGCAGAAAAAGCCCGATCGTCGAATAATTCCACCGGCGACCGCCCCGCATGGGTAGCCCCCCTCCACGCAGACTCCTCATCATCGAAGGTGTTATCGTCGTCGTCAGACTCGTTCGTGAACATTTCCCAAGGAACTGGTGGAAATGGTTCAAGTTTGGCAAGTTGCATCAGGTAAATAGTCGGGCAAGGTTGAAGTATGCAAGCAAGGTGACAACATCCGCGCAGGTGAGAGCGATTGGGCCGGCCGCAACCTGGGGATCGCGACTGAGTAAACGGAGAAGATAAGGCACCACCAACCCACTGACGGCGGCCCCGGTCACTCCGATGATGATTCCACCGAGAATAATCAGGAAGAGCAACACGACACCCTGCCAGAGCGCCGCCAAAGCAGCGACGATCACACCTGTACCAGCCCCGAGCAGAAGACCGGTAAAAAGCTCGTGGCGGATGCGGGTGAGCAAGTCACGACGCGATGGAGTTGCGCCACGCAGTCCTTCCAGAGTGAGCGTGACAGACTGGATGGCAACACTCTCGGCCAAAGCCAGCACAACCGGGATGAAGAGCGCGAGGACAGCGTGATTCCAATTGAGTTCGGTCTGGTAGAGTCCCGCTAGAATCGCTGCGAGCGTTCCTCCAGCGACGTTGCATAGCAACCAGGGGAACCGACCACGAAATGCCGTGAAGGGCCGTGCTTGCTGCGATCTGGTGAGGCGAACACCAATCAGTTGGAACACATCATCCCCGCCTGCCGGGCCTTCACCGGTTTCGGCTAGCTCCTCGGTATATAAGTCGACATCCACGACTCCGACGAGGATACCGGATTCCACAACGGGAAATGCCAGCAAACGATGCAATGTGAAGAATTCACAGGCTTCCAGAACGGTGGCATCAGCCGGAATAGCGATCACCCGGGCGATCATGATCTCAGCGATCGTTTTATCGGCGGAGCTGAGGAGAAGTCGACGAGTGGGCACCACCCCGACAAGTCGCATGTGTACATCGACAACGTAGAAGTAGATAATCCGCCCGGGAGGTGGGTATCGCCGCATGTGGTCGAGTGCTTCGGCAACCGTCCACTCGGGCCACAGAGTCGTGAAATCGGTGCGGAGATGCTGAGTGATGGGTTGGTTCAGTTCTTCTTCGGTCAAGTGTCGAAGCATCGGGTTTTGCGTAGTGGGTATAATGAGTAATTCGGTCTTCGGGAAATCCTGAAGCGAGGTTGTTTCCCAACATACTCCCGCGTGCAATGTTGCTCAGGGCGAAAACGCTGAGAAATCTCTGTTCACCGCCAAGAGTCCAGCCTACGCATGTCCTCTCACCCTTCCGTCCAGTCACCTTTACTCCAGCTTGACCGAAATGCCATCTGCCAGAGCCCCCAGATTGCCATCGATCACCTGCTCCGACCCCGTGAGTTTTTCCCAAGAACCCGCAGTGCTTGAAGCCTTCCGCTTGCCATGCACCTGAATCATGCCATTATCGGCATGGCCAAGCTGGACGCGGTATTTGATAGCCTTGCCCCCTTCCACAAGATACACGTAATGCGTCTCATCAGCCGCAAGTACGCATCCGGTTGGAATCAGCATTGCATTGGATGACGTAGCTAACAGTTTCGCGACGACATAACTGCCGGGCTTCAAGGCCCGGTCTGCGTTATCAATATCTATCTCGACACGAAGAGTGCGTGAATTGGGATTTAACACGCGCGTGGTTCGAGTGACTGTGGCTGCGTACTCCCGACCCGCCAGTGATGGTACTCGTATTACGGCGACAGTGCCTGGGTCAGCTTTGTCGGAGGAATCCTCTGGAACATCGACGAAGACGCGCAAGACATCCACGCGCGCAACAGTGAACAAGACCGGATTCTGGTTCCCGGCGAGTGGCTGCATGAAGTGCTTGGTGTGGACGTTGCGGGCGGTGATGATCCCGGGAAACGGAGAGGTAATCTGCATGTAGCCAACCAGTGCTTTCACCCGTTCGACCTCAGCGCTTGCCACCTCAACCCTGGCCTGGGCCGTATCGACATCGGCAGCAGCCCGTTCCTTCCGGGCTTTCCGCTCAAGGACGAGCGCTTTTGCGGTGGCAACTTTAGCCTCGGCTTCCAGTTTCGCGGCCTTCGCCGCGTCCCAACTCTTGGTAACCACGTTGCGGGTCTGCGTATCTCCAACTCCACCAGCGATCTGAGTGTTGACCTGATCGAGTTCAGCTTTCCAACGGACCACATCGGTTTCAGCCCGGACCACTCCAGCTTCTGCTTCCGTCACCATCGATGATGCCGTCACTACTTGTGATTCCGCAACGAGAAATTCTTTTTCGGTCTGGGCTTTCTCGACCTTGGCCCGCCCAAAGAGTGATTTCTTTTCCACCAGTTCGGCTTCGAGTTCGGGAATGTCGAGGGTGGCCAGCAATTGTCCTTCCTCGACCTCGCTGCCGATGTCGATCACCGTGGGCTGCCCACCCGGCAATTTAATTCCCGCCTTGCGAGCGGATGTGTCCGGTGCAATGGACTTGATGTAGCCTGATAATTTCACCACGACGGGAGTGACTTCGAGCGGTTCAACAGTGCCCGGTTGCTCGATGATCCAGTGCAGCGTCTGCTGTTTTGGATTACTGACTTTTACTTTGACTGTATTCGTCTCGGTTTGGTTTGCAGTATCCGGGGCTTGTGAAGGGGTCTTGTTGCACCCGATTGGGCAAATGAGGAAGACAAAAAGCCATAAGAAGGGCCGCACGTTAATACCTCGGAACTGGTGGGGAACATCTTAATTGTACAGGCACCACACCATCGAATAGCAGAGTTCCTTGATGTCTTGTGCGAGGGAAGTGGTTTCTCCGGCCCCTACCACCTGCCCCACCCAAGCAGGCCCGGATCGAAGACTGATAGCCAATGGCCAGAGGGAATTGAAAATGTGGCTCTCCCGAAATGAAACCGGAATTGCAAGGAGCGAGCGGCGTCTTCTCTGACGCTTCCCATGCTCAATGAGTCTCGACCCCGTATTCTGATCGCACACGATTCGCACGCCAGGAACGCAAATGTCAGCCCCAGACGTGGCCGGAACAGCCGGTCGGATCATCGCCAATATCGAGAAGGTCGTTATTGGAAAGCGAGCGCAAATTACCCTCGCCGTAGCAGCATATTTCAGTGAAGGTCACATTCTCCTGGAGGATGTTCCCGGTGTGGCGAAGACGATGTTCGCTCGCGCCCTGGCAAGGAGTGTCGGCTGCACGTTCAAGCGACTCCAGTGTACGCCGGACCTCCTTCCAACGGATGTGACCGGCGTTTCGGTATTCAACCAGAAGAGTGGGGAGTTTGAGTTCCGTCCCGGCCCTGTCTTCGCCCAAACGCTGCTGGCCGATGAAATCAATCGGGCAACGCCACGAACTCAAGCGGCTCTTCTGGAAGCGATGGGTGAGAGACGGGTCAGTGCGGATGGGCAAACCTACGTTCTCAAGCCTCCCTTCCTGGTAATTGCGACGCAGAACCCTGTCGATCAGGAAGGCACATTCCCACTTCCGGAAGCTCAACTCGATCGTTTCCTCGTTCGCCTCAGCCTGGGATATCCAAGCTTGGAGGAAGAGGGGAAGATGCTCACGCGGTTACAAATGGGTCACCCAATTGACGATCTCAAAGCTGTGGTTTCAGCCGAGGATGTCCTTGCCTGTCAGGAAGCGATTCGCGAAGTTCACGTCGACGACAAGGTGAAGCGGTACATCCTGGAGATTGTCCATTCGAGTCGGCAACACGAGGATGTGATGCTGGGTGGGAGTCCGCGGGCCTCAATTGCCTTATTTCGCACAGCCCAGGCTCTGGCAGCAGTCACAGGCCGTGATTTTGCCCTCCCGGACGATGTGAAAAAGATGGCTCATCCCATTCTCGCGCACCGGCTCATTCTGAAACCGGAAAGCCGCCTGCGTAAACGCACCGCCTCGGCCGTGGTGAAGGATCTCGTCGAGGATGCCAAGGTTCCGATCACCGACAAGCAGAAGGCTGCGTCAGAAGATTACTTCAGTTAAGATGTATGTCCGTTTCCATGCAGAGCAAACTCTCCCGACAACATCACAATGATCTGGTTCTTCGCTATTGCCTTTTTGGTCGGCCTGGCGCTTGCACTGCAAGCGGGGCTTGTTGCGTTTGCTGGCTACGTCCTTCTCGGTGTCTATCTGCTTTCCCGTTTTCTCGCTCGACGGTGGGTCCATGATCTGAATGCCCAACGGAAGTGCGAGTCCACACCGCGAGAAATTGGTGAGTCCACAGAGGTTGCCGTCACGCTTTTCAATAGTGGTGCGATACCGATTCTTTGGGTGTTGGTGGAAGATTTACTTCCCGATATCTCGGTTCGCCAAAAGCCTGCCCGGATGAACGTAAAAGGGAAACGGGTTCAGGTCGTTGCCCTTCGCGGAAAACAAACGAAGACCCTGAAATATACCGTTACTTTCCTGATGCGTGGCTACTATCCCATTGGTCCCACCTTGTTGGAAACAGGTGACGTTTTCGGACTTCATCGCCGCCATCGGGTAATTGGCAAACCTGTCTATGTGATGGTGTATCCGAAAGTCATCCCCCTGCCGAAATACGATTTCGCTTCTGAGCGACCGATTGGGGAAGTGCGATTACAAAACCGGTTGTTTGAAGACCCGACACGCACAGCGGGAGTTCGCGAGTATCAGGTTGGTGATCCGCTTCAGCGGGTTCACTGGAAGGTCACTGCTCGCACGGGTGTCCTTCATTGCCGCGTTTACGAGCCAACCAGCCTGGCCGGAGCAACTCTTCTGATTGACTTTCACCAGGATGGATACCACAAACGCGGCGAACCTCACCGCTCCGATCTGGCTGTGACCGCCACAGCGAGCATCGCCTATACGGTGTCTGTGCTGAATCAGCAGCTTGGCCTTGCGAGCAACGGGCGCGATGCCGCGGATCGAATCCGCGAGGAATCGCTCGCGGAGGACAAAGCCCCGGAAGGTGGGTACAAAACCCGCGATGAGGCCAGGGAGCGGTTTGAACTCAGTGAGGAGAACGATCGACTCCGCCCAATGGTTGTGGAAACACGTCGGGGTTTCGATCAGTTCCAGAAGATTCGTGAGGCTCTTGCACGGTTGGAATTCACCGATGCGTTTTCATTTGCTCGACTTGCACTGGAGATGGCCCAACGGATGCCCAGAGATGCGACTGCAATCGCGATTCTGCCTCGTGTGCCTGCCGAGACGGCAATTGCTCTGGGTACGCTTCGTCGGCAGGGGTTTGCGGTCACGGCGATCTTGATTGGCCTGGATGAATCGGAAAAACTCGTGGCCCACGGCAGACTGCTTGCTGAGTTGGTGCGAGACATCCGCTACATCAATACTGAAGAACAGTTGGGTCAGCTTGGCACAAATACGCTTGCTCATACACCGTCCGCGTATGCGGTGGATGTGCCTTTGGAGTGAATTACGGTCGACATGGTTCAATCGAGGTAGCATGAGGTTTACAGGGATTGTCTTGAGTGTAGTCATCACGCTCCGCGTGATGACTACACTCCCGAGTAGTGACGCCTCTGACACAACCCTAAACACACTGTCACCCGACTTTGAACCCGCGTGGTTTGGAATGAGATCAGTCTATCCGCAGCTCTGCCCACGCGTGGGCGGGAGTTCCGCCCATGCGCGGACAGAATGTCAAAAGTTTCGGTACATCGAGTTAACAGAGTCAGGAGGATTTGTCAGCGGTGTCAGTAATCTCACGAGATTGCGATGATACATTTGGCTGCTTTACGAGACATTTTCCATCCCAATCACAGATTCATACACCTGTCGCTGTCACAAATTGTCATGTGTCACAAGCCTTGATACATGCCCAATCATCCTACAATAATCACTTCAATCATAAACAAACTCGTGATTCATCTTGGGTGCGCCTCCTGGGGCGCACCCAAGAAGTGGGTCATCATGAGACAGAGATAAGAGTGATATCGAAGACCAACTCGGCGTTCGGCGGGATGCTTCCACTGCCGCCCGTGCTGTATCCCAAAGCAGAGGGGATGTCCAGCCGCCGTTCCCCGCCCACTTTCATTCCGGGAATCCCATCGAGCCATCCAGTAATCAGATCCCCCGAAACCAGGGTCGTAGAGAACGATGGGTTCGTTTGAATAGGCGTCCCACTCGTGGTCAGGTACAAAGTGTAGGCGACGGTAATGCCATCCCCGGATGCAGCCGTGGCACCGGTTCCTGTTGTCACGTCCCACGTCCGGACGCCACTTGGCAGAGTCTGCCAGGCGGGATTAGTCAGTGAGAATGGGAGTGCGGGGCTTGGCGTGGTGGGAGTGATAACCCATGTGAAGGTGGCAGTACCGGTATTCAGGCCATCGGTGGCGGAAACGGTCACTGTTTGGGGGCTCGTGGTACTATCGCCGGTGGCAATCGTGCCACTGATGACGCCGGTGGTCGGATTGATCGTTAGGCCCGAAGGCAAATTCGTCGCGCTAAAGGTAAGCGGGTTCGAGTTGCCTTCGGTCGCTGTCACGGTTACGCCGCTGACAGCTGCTCCTTCCACGCTTTCTTGGGTGGCAGGCGCGGTTACCACCGGATTCGTACTATTGTCAACGAGCCAGGTGAAAGTGGCGCTACCGCTAAAGGTACCGTCCGTGGCAGTCACCGTCACCGTGTAAGGACTGCTACCCGCGGCACCAGTTGCAACCGTGCCACTGATAACGCCAGTGTTGGGGTTGATCGTCAGGCCGCTTGGCAAATTACTGGCGCTGAAGGTCAGCGGGCTGCTATTGGTGTCGGTCGCCGTCACCGTAACACCACTGACCGTGTCGCCCTCATGGTTGGCTTGCTTCGCCGGGGCAGTGACAACGACCACTGGCGCAACAGTCCACGTGAAAGTGGCGCTGTCGGTATAGGTACCATCGGTGGCAGACACCGTCACCGTGTATGGGCTATCGGTAGCAGCACTTGCGCCAATCACGCCGCTGATTACGCCTGTAGTGGGGTCGATCGTCAAACCCGCAGGCAAGTTACTGGCACTAAAGGTCAGCGGGCTGCTATTGGTGTCGGTAGCCGTCACTGTTACGTCGCTGATAGTGTTGCCTTCAAAGTTCGTTTGATTGGATGGGGGCGTGACAACGACAACCGGATTGATCGTCCAAACGAAGGTGGCACTGCCGGTAAAGGTACCATCAGTAGCGGTCACTGTAACAGTATAAGGGCTGTCGGTAGCGGCGCTCACACCAACCGTGCCGCTGATAACTCCGGTGGTGGGGTCGATCGTCAGGCCGCTCGGCAAGTTAGTGGCGCTGAAAGTGAGCGGGCTGCTCTTGGAGTCGGTTGCGGTTGCCGTTACTCCACTGACAACGTCGCCTTCGATATCGGTTTGATTGGCCGGGGGCGTGACAACCACCACTGGATTGACTGTCCAGGTGAAAGTGGCATTGCCGGTAAAGGTGCCATCAGTGGCGGTTACGGTTACTGTGTAGGGACTCGCTGTCGCGGCACTCGTTGTAATCGTACCGCTGATAACACCCGAGGTTGGATTGATCGACAAGCCTGGTGGCAGGTTGCTTGCGCTGAAGGTAAGTGGCTTGCTCTTGGAATCGGTCGCCGTGACAGTGACGCCACTGACGCTGTCCCCTTCGGTGTTGGTCTGACTGGCCGGGGGCGTGACAACCACGATTGGAGCAACAGTCCAGGTGAAAGTAGCACTGCCGGTATTGAGGCCATCGGTAGCGGATACGGTTACCGTGTAGGGACTACCAGTGGCGGTATTCGCGGAGATGGTTCCCGAAATCACGCCGGTGGTCGAATTGATCGACAACCCGGCGGGCAGATTGGTGGCACTGAATGTCAGTGGGTTTTTGTTTGGTTCGGTAGCCGTGACGGTGACACCGCTGACAACATCCCCTTCGCTGTTGGATTGATTGGCTGGCGGCGTGACAGTCGGATCGGTGGTATTGTCTACCAGCCAAGTGAAGGTGGCATGGCCAGTACTCACGCCATCCGTGGCGGAAACGGTTACCGTGTAGGGGCTGTTAGTAGCATCACCCGTGGCAACTGTGCCACCGATCACACCAGTGGTGGGGTTGATCGACAAGCCCGATGGCAAACCAGTGGCGCTGTAAGTGAGCGTTTTTCCGTTAGTGTCTGTCGCAGTCACCGTCAGGCTAACGACGTCTCCTTCATGGTTCCTCTGCTCGGCGGGAGGAGTCACTGTAATGGTCAGTTCGGTGATGGGGGGCACTGGTGTTGCCGCGGATTCGTTGCCAAATTGGTTAGTTGCGGTGACGAAGAAATTGTTGACTCCGGCTGCTGAGAGTGGAACCGTGATGGTGTAGTTGGTCTCACCAGGGGTCAATTGCTCCGAGCCAACCACGTTGCCGTTGCTGAAGATCTGCACGAGGGTACCGCTGTCAGCGGTACCCTCGATCGCGAAGGTGCTGGTACTAACCGTCGTACTTGATGCGGGGACTGTTACCGTGGGCGCATTCGGCCCCGTGGTGAAATACTCGGTCGAACTGAGAATGCCCGCGATAACATCCTGGTCCGACGCTCCGGAATCGAGCTGGCCAACCCAGCCACTCAAGCCAGCAGGATCGGCAGGACGATGGAGGAATTTGGTATAGTAAGACTCAACCAAGTCGATTCTGTATTCGGTGCTGGTAAGGATTTGATAGGCCACTTCGGCCCGACTCGTCCCTGCGGCGAGTTCCTGGCCATAACTGGCTGCACCAGTCGGGTCGATGTCGCGTTTGAGCAGATCGTGATAAAGCAAAGACAAGAAACCGGCATCGGTACCACCGGCATCATTGAAAAACTCGGCACTGCCAGCGATATCTGCTTCCGTTTTCTCAACGCCACTTTTCGCCAGAACTCCAACCCAGTATCCAAGGCTGCCCGCATCGACTGGTCGGTTCAGAAGTGTTTCATACATCTGATTCACTTCGTCCGACTGATATTCGTTTGTCATACTCGTCTCAATGCCGAGTACCACCTCAGCTGGTGACTCCTGCTCCAGCTCCCCGCTCCAGAAGGTCATACCGCTTGAATCCACAGTGCGATTAAGCAAGTCGATATAAACCTGGGATAAGAATGCCGTACTACCGGTGGAAGGCAGGCAACGATCTTCCAGCGATACAAGGCTAAGCCGGGCACAAGCCGGGCCGAAAAACACACGACTCTTGAGTGCTGGCCTGAAGAAATCGCGGCCCAAGCGGACCAGTCGATCGAACAACGAACGCTCGTTATAAAAGCCCATGTCGCGCCTCAGCTGGAATGAGAACCAGGGTCTCAACAATAGGGTTGGATCGGCAAAACCGTAAACCTTTATCGCAGTCGTTATGGGCAATTTCATCAACAAGCTGGGGGCATTGCTTGAGTTTTTCGATGCCGTCTTGCCAATCCAACCAACCGGTTTTCGCTGCATTGTTCGTCAGGACAACCAACCAGTCTGCTAGCAGCGCAGTGTAAACCGGTTGGTTGGGTTAGCTCCTTGTGGAGCATCTCTAACAGCTTAATCGATTGGTTATGTAAGACCGATTGAAGATACAGGCATGAAAATCCTCAGCGGGTCGTTCCAACGACAGCCTCGACATTCAAATAATTCGACGATTAGCACGATCAGAGCCAATTGATTTCATCTCTCCCGCCAGCAAAATCGCGCTTGGCGCGAATTCCTAACGTGAATGTGTCTGTTCGTCCAACATCCCATCCTCATTGAACCCCGACTTCCCCCTCGTGGTTTTGGTTAATATACCCAAGATGGGGGATATTTCTTGGTTGTCGAGAAATACTGGTACCCTACGTTCACAGTGCGGATATTACTCGGAAACGCTCTTTCAAGTTCAAGGAACATATAAGGGACAGCAAGTGTTTCGCGGTCACTTCCCCGGCGGCTTGATTTCCTTTCCCAGGTCAGCCATTAGTTTCTCGAAGTCCGGGCGCTTTCGAAGCGAGTCGAAATCTTTGTCATCGCGTAACCTGTCAACATTTCGAAACCCAGCGGTCATGGCTCGGCGCAAGGTTGTGACGGCTTGGTTGGCTGCGCTTTCGCCATCAGCAGCCGTCAGGCCGCTCCCCTTCTCCTGCGCGAGAGCGTGGATGAGTACGTAACAGTTCGCCATCCAATAGATACCTTCCCATCTCAGTTTTGGTACTTTCTCGAAATGGGAGATCGATTCTCGGTAGCTGGCTATGGCCTCGCTGGGTTTGCCCAGCTTCTGCAATGCAACCCCGCGTAGTCGAAGAGTCTCAGCCAGATCTAGCCTCGGTCCAATGAACCCAGCGTCGGCCATTTTTCGAAAAAGCGGCGAGGCGTAATCCAACTCCGGCAACGCCTCTGCTGTCTTTCCCAACTTGACCAGGAGGTAACCCATAGCAAGGCAAGCATTTGCGAGGTTGTTCTGGTAGGCGAGGTTCTTCGGGTGAGCATCGGCGAGAGGGCGTAAAACAGTTTCCGTCTTGCGACGCACTTCGAGCGCCTCTTCCAATCTGTTGAGTTCTTTAAGGGAGTAGGCGAGATTCGCCATGAAAAAAGCCTGGTTACTCTTGTATTGACCCACCGCAGAGTTTGCATCAATCGCCTTTTGTGCGATCTGTACCGCCTTCTTGTACTCCACGACGGCTTTCTCGTGATCGTTGGTCCTAAAATAGGCCCGGCCCTTGTTATTGAGTGCTATCGCCCAGTCGTCGAATAACCCTGCATCTCCTGGCCTGTCCTGGGCCGCCTTCGCGAAAAGGTCGATCGCTTTATCGTGTGCCTTCAGTGCCTCGGGGATCCTTTGAAGGGGATTCAGAGTTGCCCCGAGGCTCTTGTAGGTCCTTGCTAGTTCTTTTTGCCGTTGAACGTCGCCCGGTTTGGCATTCAGCAACTTCTCACGAAGGACGAGTTCTTGCTCGATGTAGCGGAGACAATTCTCTTGTTCATCATGTAGATCTGCAAGGTACTCCAATTGCCCAAAGGCATCCGCGAGTACTGTCTGCCACTCGTCCGAGGGTTCGGCTGCTTCAGCCAGGCTCCGAGCTTCCTCCGCGA
>Ga0206850_10053_pt1 | contig 41655 bp, 38 predicted proteins | sample Alteio_BWOrgCont_16_FD_152885 | JGI IMG/M metagenome (GOLD analysis project Ga0206850, IMG submission 152885) | Enriched cells from forest soil in Barre Woods Harvard Forest LTER site, Petersham, Massachusetts, United States -... | ecosystem: Environmental > Terrestrial > Soil > Temperate forest >...
CTCTTAGGCCGAGGTTGCCGTAGCGGTGGTAGGTGATGCTGAAGGAGACCTCGCGTAGGTAGTGGAGGAGCTCGAAACGGCCGTTAGCGAGGACGGGGGCGCAGTCGATGTAGGAGAAAGACTCGGAGGCGGCGATTTGCAGATCGTAAGGGGGAGGGGAAATGAGGCGGATCCGTTTGCAGGCGCCGTCTTTTACCCGGTTCTCAAAGCCGGAATAGTCTTCATCGATAAATGAGAAGGGCCATTCTGGATTGCCTTTGGAACAGCTTATTTCGAGGGGGCAGTTTACGCTCAGGGCTGCTGCGAAGACGCGATAAACGTCTAGGGGGTTGTCTTCTTCCTGGATTCTGAAAACAACTTTTTTGTGTGGTTTGTAATAGAAGAGGTTGTCCTCTCCAAGTATTAGGGAAGGGTCGTGGGGCTTTGAAAAGCGTTTGGCATGGTAGGCATAGCTTTCAATGCTGGCTAGCCACATTCCAAGCTCTTCTGCAGACAAAGAAAGATGTCTTAATAGCTTATTTAATGCATTGATGTTTTCGGGCGCAGTATCTTTTTCATGAGGTAGATCGACTTGTTTTGGATAGGCCATTTGAGAAAGATAATTGGGTCCGCCTGCTTTTGCTCCCCTTCCAAAGCTGCTGGCTTTTGTTCCGCCAAAGGGCTGTCTTCTCACTATTGCTCCGGTGATTCCTCTATTGACATAGCAATTTCCAGCTTCAATATGCTCCATCCAATATTCAATCTCCCTTTCATCCAAAGAATGAATGCCAGCTGTAAGTCCGTAGCGGGTGTCGTTGGCAAGGTTAACTGCATCACTTAAATTTTTCGCGCGCATGATTCCTAAAACGGGGCCAAAGAGCTCTGTTTGGTGCATAAAGCTTCCTTTGCGCACGCCAAGTTTTACACCGGGAGACCAAAGGTTGGGGTTGTGAGGATCTTGCTTAGGTTTGACAAGCCATTCTTCCCCTTTGTGAAGTTCTGTAAGACCGAGAAGGAGAGATTCTTTTGAAGGTGCGCGAATAATAGGGGTCACTTTTGAAGAAAGGTCCCAGGGAGTTCCTACTTTTAAACTTAAGACTGCCTCTTTGAGATGCTTTCTAAAATGTTTGTCATCGTAAACTTCCTCTTCTAAGATAGCCAGGCTAGTTGCGCTGCATTTTTGTCCGGAGTGGCCGAAGGCAGATTGAATCAGATCTTTAATAGCCAAATCTCTATCTGCAAGCGCAGTGATAATGAGTGCGTTTTTCCCTCCTGTTTCTGCAGAGAGGTCAAGGCCCGGTCTGAGATGTTGAAAGAGTTTTGCAGTAGAAGTTGCGCCGGTTAATATCACTTTAGAAATACGTGGATCTTTAATCAGCCTACTTCCTTCAGTTTCATCAATGCAGTTGATGAATTGCAAAACTTCTTTGGGAATGCCTGCATCCCATAGGGCATTGACAAGCACCCAGCCTGAAAGAACAGCTTCAGGTGCGGGTTTAAAGATGACGCAGTTGCCGGCGACTAAGGCTGCTAAAATTCCTCCGGCGGGAATAGACACAGGGAAATTCCATGGAGGCGTTACGAGAACTGTTCCTTTAGCTGTCCATTGAACATCTTTGCAAAGCTGCATCTTGAGCATGGTTCTTGCGTAGTATTCAGCAAAGTCGATCGCTTCCGATACCTCGGGATCCCCTTCTAGGATAGTTTTTGCCCCATCAGCCATCATTACACCGATAAAATCGCCTCTTCTTTCTCTCATTCTTTGAGCCGCTTTGGAAAGCATTTCAGGTCTCTGGAAATTTTCTCTCCATCCAGCTTCACTTGTTTTGGCAACGGTTAGGGCATGGTCGATTTGAGTCCAGTTGGCCATTGAATAATTGTAAAGAACCTCTTTTGGATAAGAGGGATCAAAGCCATGGCCGCGAGGGGTCGGCTCGTGGATCTCTTTTCCTCCAATAACAAGGGGGATATCTGGGTGTTTTTTGTGATGCCAGGCTGCTGCAATTTGGCCAGCCCATTCCCTGTTCTGGGGCAATGAAAAATCGGTGTCGGCTTCATTTTCAAAAGGATCTATAAGAGAAAGGGGTTTTTGCTCTTCGAGCCGATTCTGGGTGCGCCTTGGAACAGAGTCGACCTTTTCAATAAGATCGCACCCTTTCGCAAAAAAATCTGCTTGCTCTTCCCATTCTTTTGAATCAGGGGATAGAGAAAAAAGGTGCTTTAAGAAATTTTCAGGCCCTGTATTTTCGTCAAAGCGTCTAAAGAGATAGGAAACTGCGGCATGAAAATCCTGTTTTGTTACAACAGGACAATAAAGGAGGATTTCACCAACAAGCTTTTGCACAGCTCTTCTAATATGATCTGCCATGCCTTCTAACATTTCAAAGCTAATTTCCCATTCTACTTTATTTTCTCCGCTCAAAATTAAAGCATGGGCGATATCAAAGAGATTATGGGTCGCAACGCCGATATGTGTTGCCTTGGCATTTTCAGGGATAAACCCGTAAGAAATCATCCGTTTATAATTAGCATCTACCTCGAGTTTTGATCCGTAGGGAGCCTGATGCCAGCCTCTGTAGCTTGCCTCTACCTGCTCCATAGCTAGATTGGCACCTTTAACAATGCGGATTTTAATGGGAGCTCCCCCATTTTTTATCCGCTGCCTAGCCCAGGAGGTTAGCTCTTGTTGGATAATAAATGAATCGGGGATGTATGCCTGAAGAACTATACCCGCAGAGAGGGTATGAAACTCTTTTTCATTTAAGACCTTCATGAATATCTCTTTTGTCAAAATAAGATCGCGATACTCTTCCATATCGAGATTGACAAACTTATGCCCCCTAGTTCCATCTTTACGTGTATAGAGGTTTTTCATTGCAGCTCTATAGAGTTGTCTCACCCGCTCTGCAATTTGAGAGCAAGTCTTATCCCATCCTAAAAGATGAATTTGGCTAAAAATAGCAGAAGTTTTGACAGAGACATATTCGATTTCAGGCCTCTCTAAATCACTGAGGTAAGCGTTTAGTCTTTTGACCGCTTCATCCTCAGCTAATATCGCCTCGCCAAGATGGTTGAGGTTAACTCTTACCCCCTCTTCTGTTCTTTTTCTAATGTGCTTTAAAAGGGGTCTTGTTTTGCCGGGGATAATTAGGGAAGCCGTTTCTCTCCGAATGATGATTGAAATGATAGGAATACAAAGCGCAAGAAGTGTTCTTCCCATTTTTCCAAAGAGATAAAATCCGAGCTTTTTATACCAAGAAAGATATTTAGGAACCCCATATCCTTTCAGTAAAAAAAGGAGCTGATCTGCGATGCGCATTTTGTTAGAACTTCTAAAGCATTGATCCATCATACTTGTGGTAAATGCCTTTCCTGAAGGATCATGCATCATCCTTGCAAGCTGCTTTTGCAGCTTTTTTTCTTGTGGAGTTTCGATCATTCGGGCTTCTTTTAAAATACAAAGAGCTAATTCTATCGAGAGTGTTTTTCTCTGTTCAGAAGAAAGAGGGTGCCCTTTTGCCGACTCCAAAATAGACAAGGCTTGTTTGATATGTGGCGATAAAAGATCTTTCTGGTGCATAATCTCTTAATAGCATAGCTTCAATAAATGTAAAAAAAATTCCTTTAACTATGAAAAATATTTTATTTTTTCTCCTTGCTCCCCTACTTTCCTTCGCCGCAATTGATCTGGGCGTGGATAACTTTTTAAAGGAAAACCATTTTGAAGCGCTAAAAGGGAAAAAAATTGGCCTGATCACAAATCAGACAGGTGTTGATAAAAACCTTAATACAACCCTTTCCCGGTTAAAGGGGAAAAAATTAGACCTTGTCGCCCTATTTGCTCCCGAACATGGATTTAACGGACTTGCTTATGCAGCAGAAAAGATTGAACAGGAAAAAGAGAGTAGCGGCATTCCCATTCACAGTCTTCACGGGAAAACTAGGCGGCCGTCGGAAGATATGTTAAAGGGGATAGATGTGCTGATTTACGACATCCAAGATATCGGGGTCCGCTCCTACACATATGCGACGACCCTTTTCTATGCGATGGAAGAAGCTGCAAAAAGGGGGATTGAAGTCATTGTTTTGGATCGGCCCAATCCTATCAATGGAATATTAGTCGATGGTCCTATGTTAGAGGAAAAATGGCGTTCCTTTATAGGATACATCAATATCCCTTATTGCCATGGAATGACAATAGGAGAAATGGCCCTCTTTTTTAATGAAGAATATAAAGTGGGATGTAAGCTCAAAGTTGTAACTATGACAGGCTGGAAAAGGGAGATGAGTTTTAAGGACACCGGCCTTTATTGGGTCCCTCCTAGTCCTCAAATTCCTGAGGCAGACACCCCTCTTTATTATGCCTCTACCGGCCTTTTGGGAGAGCTGAGCTCGGTAAGTATTGGGGTGGGGTATACCCTCCCTTTTAAAGTTGTGGGCGCTCCCTGGATCAAGGCAAAAGATTTTGCCTCTAAACTTAACGCTCAAAAACTGCCCGGGGTTCATTTTATCCCGTTTTATTTTCGTCCTTTCTTTGGACTGCATAAGGGGGATGACTGCGAGGGGGTGATGGTCATGCTGACCAATGCACAGACGTACAAACCCGTGTCTGTGCAGTATCTCATCATTGGGATGTTAAAATCCCTTTACCCCAAAAAAATGGATGTCAAAACCATAAGTGCAAATTCAAAAAATCTATTCTGCAAGGCCAATGGCAATGAAAAAATCTTTTCAGTTTTAGAGCAGGAAAAGTATGCCGCCTGGAAAATGATCGAAATGCACAAAGAAGAGCGGGAAGCCTTTCTAACCAAACGCCAAAAATATCTTTTATATTAGTCATTCTCGATGAATTAATTAAAAATAAATTCTTTTTCTCTGCGTCCTCTGCGGCTTAGTCTTCACTCTGCGCTGATGGAGTTCGGTATTCAGCCAACAAGTAGGGGACTGAATGCTGAATTTCATCAGCGCAGAGTGAAGACTGAGCCGCAGAGGACGCAGAGACGGAAAATTATTTTTTAATTTTCCTCTCTTAAATTTCGAATTATGTTGTGTATGCTGGGGTATAATTTATCTAGACTCTGCCTTGCAGTTATTAGGCTGGCGTGTTATGCTGTATACACACAAAAACAGGAGTTTTCTATGTCAAAAGTTATCCCATTAGGAAAGCGTGTGCTAGTCAAACGCTCAGAGGCTAAGACCACAAAAGGGGGGATTTTCCTTCCTGAGACTGCTAAAGAAAAGCCAAAACAAGGGGAAGTTGTTGCGGTTGGACCAGAGCTGGAACTTAAACTGAATGTAGGCGATCAGGTACTTTTCGCAGCTTACAGCGGAACAGAAGTAAAGACAGAAGAACAAGGGGTAGAATACCTCATCATGGCAGAAGACGATATTCTCTGCGTACTACTATAAGGGGCTTATCATGACAAAGATGTTTCAATTCAATGAAGATGCACTAAAATCGATTCTCAAAGGGGTAAGAACACTTGCCAAAGCTGTGATTGTGACATTAGGACCTAAAGGGCGCAATGTTGTAATCAATAAAGGGATGGGCGCGCTCCTTTCGACCAAAGATGGAGTCACAGTTGCTAAAGAGATCTCCCTAAAAGATAAATTTGAAAACATGGGCGCGCAGCTCGTTAAAGAAGCTGCTTCAAAAACAGCAGACCTTGCAGGCGATGGCACGACTACAGCGATTGTGCTCGCAGAAGCGATTTTAACTGGCGGTATAAAAAATGTGATTGCTGGAGCAAATCCCATGAGCGTTAAAAAAGGGATCGAAAAAGCTGCCCAGGCAATGAATGGAGCCCTCACTTCCCTTGCCGTACGCGTAAGCAAGCCAGAGGAAATTAAGCAGATTGCAACTATTTCTGCAAATAACGACTCTGATATCGGTGCTATTATTTCAGAGGCGATGTCGAAGGTGGGTAAAGATGGGACAATTAGCATTGCGGAGGCGAAAGGGATTGAAACCACTCTTGATGTCGTTGAGGGATTGCAGTTCGATAAAGGGTATTCTTCCCCTTATTTTGTCACAAATGCTGAAAAGATGAGCGTTGAGTTAGACAACCCCTTTATTTTAATCACCGATAAAAAACTCTCCTCTGCAAGACAGATTGTCCCCATAATGGAAAAGCTTTTAGAAAAAGCGGGAGCACAATGCCCTTTTTTAATTATTGCAGAAGATATAGATGGAGAGGCGCTTGCAACTCTTGTTGTCAATAAACTCAAAGCGGGGATGCTATTATGCTCTGTTAAAGCGCCCGCATTTGGCGATAAGAGAAAAGCGATGCTTCAAGACATTGCGATTTTAACAGGCGCAACGGTGGTATCAGAAGAAGTAGGCCTTTCTTTAGAAGAGGCAGAATTAGTCGTCCTTGGAAGGGCCAAAAAAGTTAAAATCACTAAAGATGATACGACAATCATTGATGGTGCAGGCAGCTCTCTTGAGCTCAAAGAAAGGGTCGCGCAGATCCGCGCAGAAATCGAAAGATCGACATCAGATTACGATAAGGACAAGCTCGAAGATCGTCTAGCCAAACTTGGAGGCGGTGTAGCTGTCATTAACGTGGGAGCTGCAACAGAAACTGAGCTTAAAGAGAAAAAAGCCCGCGTTGAAGATGCTCTCCATGCCACAAGGGCAGCTGTCCAAGAGGGAATTGTTGCTGGCGGCGGGGTGGCACTACTCCGCGTACTAAAATCACTTGATAGTTTGAAGCTTCCACCAGAAGAGATGATCGGCGTTGAAATTGTGAGACAAGCTGCCTATGCTCCGGCTGCAGCCATTGCGACAAACTGTGGAAAACAAGGCAATTTGATCGCGGAAAAAACCTTTGAAAAAGAAGGCCCCTTTGGCTACAACGGCCTCACCGATAAGTTCAGCGACCTCATTGCAGATGGCGTCATCGACCCCGTCCTCGTTACAAAAAGCGCCCTTACCCACGCAGCATCAGTGGCCGGCCTCTTAATCACCATCGCAGCCATGATCACCGACAAACCCAAACCCAAATCCAAAACCCCTGTCCCTTCAATGGATGGCATGGGAATGGGTGGCATGGGCGGAATGGGAATGGGCGGCATGGATATGATGTAAAAAAGAGGGGGAAGAGGGGGATCGGACACGAGAGAGGGGACGGCTTACCTAAGAGAACGAGGGTCTTATCGAGCCTAATTTTTCTTGTGAACCTGGAGGTATTATAAGCTTTGTAAAAGGTTTTCCTCTTAAGTAAATACCTTCTTTGCCTAGGGTGGTCGCATAAAGAATTAAGGCTTTCACAGCTTCTGCTTGATGTTCTATTTCAGAAGGAATAACTTCGTATGTCAAATTTGCAACACCGGCTTCCTCAGTTTTTGACAATGCGCAATACCCAACAAAACGATTGGTTTCCCGTGTATATATGGCAAACCCGCTAAACTGGCCCATTCTCCACTCCTTGAACCAGGTTGCAACTTTTTTACCTGTTTCATCCTCGAGAATCGGCCTGAGGTCGTGAAGATATTTTTCTGTATTAGAAACGGCTTCCAATCGGAGGTTTTTTGTTAAAATTACCGGCCAATAATATTGGGAGTCGCAACCAATAGTATATTTGGGGTTTGATCCTAACGGTTTTTCCCACGAAGCTGCCTTAAGATAACGGACGGAATTATCGGCAACATTATAAATGAATCTTATATCAGAACAGATGTGCGCCATATGTTACCTTTGTCTGTGATTAATCTTGTTTTTGTTTGGGCTGAAGTAGGGGCTTTTGCGCGTGGGAGTTATTTTCGAGTTGGTTGAGCCTTTTTTGCTCGGAGCGGTAGGATTCATAAGCTTTGCGGATTTCAATTACTTCCTCTATGGTAACTATGCTGTGGCATGCAAGTGCTCGAAGTTTGTCGTTATGCAACTTACAGAGAGCCACCGGATCGTGGCGCTGCGGAATTTGGTCAAACTTGGCTTTTAGCACAGACCAGGTCATTGGAGAATTCCCCCCTAGTAAAGACCAGACGCTCCATAAGCTTACAATCTCGTTAAAGGTTCCAGGGAATGCTTTGAGTGCTAAATCATCAGCGGAAATAATGGATATTGCATATTGAACTCCTCTGATGGTCATTAAGTGTTGTTTTGTAAGAACCTCGATGGAGCCGTGTTTGTTTATCAGGGCTTCATATCTCATGTTGCGGCTTTCTTCGTGAAATTTGATCAGCTGAGCAGGATCATCGTATTTATCATCATATGTGCCTTTACCTTGTGCGTACATAAGCAACTCAATGCTAAGACCATTGACAATGAAACGGGTTACAAAAGGAAGAAGAGGCCGCGCAGCAGCAGCAGCTCCCATAAAGAGAAGAGCCGTTCCCCGTGCACACCATTGTTTTACCTTTGCAGAGGTTGTACCAAAGCAGTTCCGTTGTTCTAGGGGAATAGGAATATTGCCATGGGGATATCTTGCAATTAATGTCTGTACGTCTGCTCCCATACCCACTTTAGCTTTCTCCCTCACTCTGTTCTAAATCAGAGCCGACCGGAACCACTGCAGGATGAAGAATGGCTTCAGGAGAGGGAGGGGAGTTCTCTTCATCGGCTTCAGAGCCAGGAGAGTAGGAAGCTTCCAATTGATTATAAAGGCCGCTTACTTGGGCAGTCTCTGTTCGAGTAGAAGCCCAAAGCGGTGCATCATTCTGTCGAAGATGGGTGTCTTCTTGGCTTTCTACTGCAAGGCGGAAGGAAGGGCGAGACTCTCTAAAAGTACTTGGCTTTGCAGAAGCAACTTGAGATTGTAGCATCTTGTTTTCTTTAAGTAGTTCAGCATGCTCAGTATGTAATCCGTCAACCTCGTCTTGAAGAGCGGCAACCTGTATTCGACCAGAACGGGATGAAACAATCGCCTTTTCTAATTGCTCCCTTGACCATACTACTCTGCCGCCTTGATCATCAACAGCCGGGGTCCCGTCCTCATCACTACTCACGCACACCATATAACGAGCTGTAACTTCTTCTTTTGTTAAAAGGGTTGGCTCACCAGCTTCATTTAACCCTACAAATACACAAGCAGCGGCAACAGCAAGCATGTCTTGCCTGGTGGTGGAACATGCTTGTAGAAGGGCATCACGTTCTTCAGTAAGCTCACGCCGTTCTTGCTCGTGTGCTGAAAGCTGCGCGAGAACAGAATTATTAAGAGTTGTAAGCTTATCACATTTAGCGACGGTATCAAGCAGTTGCCGCTGAAGCTCGGATTGTATTTGGATACGAGCATTATACCTGCTAGCAGTACTGTGCTGAAGTCGCACAAGTTCGGAATGTTGTTGGCAAAGCGCGGAATTGTTTTGGCGAAGCTGGGAATGTTTCTGGTTAAGAGCAGCATACTTTTCATTTTCTTTGTTTTGGGTCTTATGATGTTTAACTACCAAGGCTAAACAAACTAAACCAATAGTTGTAAATACTGCAGCGCCGAGTGTTGTACTTAAAAAGAGAGCATTATTACTTATATAATGTACGGACCCCATGTTGGGTAGGACGCCTGCTAGTGCGAGCCCGAGCACTGTCGCGCCGCCTATGGCTAAAAGTGCTAAAAGGGTGATTTTTGCTGTAGGGCACTTATTTGGATTTGAGTCTTGAATATGATTAGCTGGTGGCGCAGCCGCAGCGCTCCTTGCTGCTTCTATGGAAGAGGATGTATTACTTAAACTTGGTGCATGTGACATATTTGTTCCTATCCTTTGTTAGGTATATTTTATAGCACTAGTTTATCTGAAAGAGCTATATAATTAAACATTATAATATTTTATATATCGATAATGCAAATTAAAATTTGACTTTATAATAGATCTCTTGTGTCCATTTTCGCGGTGTCCATTTTATTCTTGATAATAAAGGCGGTATTGACCTATTATAGAAGCTCTTGTGCACCGGTAGCTCAACTGGATAGAGTACCCGGCTACGAACCGGGCGGTTAGAGGTTCAAGTCCTCTCCGGTGCAATGATTATAATTAAATCTTTAGAGTTTGGTCCGATAGGCACAAATAGTGTTTTGCTTACCTGCTCCGAAACAAAAAAAACGGCGATCGTCGACGCCCCACAGGGGTGTGTCGATACGTGGAAGAAGATGGGTTTAGATGTGGAGATGATACTTTTCACCCACTCCCATTGGGATCATATTGCGGATGCTGCTGCTTTAAAGAGGGAATTTAAGGCGCCTATTTATGTTCATAAGGCAGATGCGCCTAATCTTGAGAGGCCGGGCTCTGATGGCCTGCAACTCCATTTTCCGATAGAAGGGGTGAAGGCAGATCATTACTTAGAAGAGGGACAAGAGCTGATACTTGGAAATTTAACAATTAAGGTCCTCCATACGCCGGGACATTCACCAGGTGGGGTTTGTTTTCTCATAGGGGATCAGTTGATTTCAGGTGATACCCTTTTTCGGGGTGCTATTGGACGGATCGATTTGCCAACTAGCGATCCTGCAAAGATGAAAGAGTCATTAAAAAAGCTCTCAAAATTGCCAAAAAATACACGGGTCTATCCAGGACATGGCGGCTCGACAACAATAGGAGAAGAATTATGATTATGTTAGTGGGAAAGCATGCGCCAAAATTTAAGGCCAAAGCTGTTGTTAAAGGTGAGGTTGTAGAGAATTTTTCTCTGGAAGATCTACATGGAAAGTATGTTTTATTTTTCTTTTATCCTCTTGACTTTACTTTTGTTTGCCCTACAGAACTTCACGCTTTTCAGGAAAAGATCAAAGAGTTTGAAAAAAGAAATGCCGTAGTTGTGGGCTGCTCAGTGGATAGTCATTTTTCCCATGCTGCCTGGATCAATACTTCAAAAACAAAAGGTGGGATCGAAGGGGTAGAATATCCTATTGTCTCCGATCTGAATAAAACGATCGCACAAGCGTATGGTGTACTTAAAGAAGATGATGGTATTGCCTATAGAGGTCAATTTCTCATAGATAAACACGGTATTGTGCGCCACCTCCTCGTGAATGATCTTCCCATAGGCAGATCGGTCGATGAAGCTATTCGCCTGCTCGATGCTCTTATTTTCCATGAGGTTCATGGGGAAGTTTGCCCAGCCAATTGGAAAGCGGGGGAAAGGGCAATGAAACCAACAACAGAAGGATTGATGTCTTACTTTACTAAATGAGGAGAGAAGATCGGGCACGCACGCGGGCACGGGCACGGGCACGAAAGAGAAGAGAGCTTAAGCACTTCCCTCTTTCGTGCCCGTGCCCGCGTGCGTGCCCGATCTTCTTCTTAAGAAGTTAAATAGTCTTGTAAGTCTTTTTCATTGATAATCAGACAAATGGACCCACAAGCCTCAATGATTTCTGGATCTCCTACTCCGGGCAAGCAGATTGCAGAGATAGGAAGGGGGATTTCTTTGTTTTTTAGAAGGTTGATCCCTTTTCTGTAGTCATTAAGGCTAAATCCTTCCTCTTCCACCCTAAAATAAATGAGCTCTCTTTCATAGAGTAATGTCTGTACTGCATAGAGCAATCCTTGACTTCCTTCGGGCGGGTTGCCGAAGGTATCTGCAAGGTGGGGCAATGTTTTGCATAGGTAAGGCGTGCAAAATTCCCCTTTCTCGGCGGCACCGAACAAGAAAATGATGTGTCTCATAACCTTATAAAAGGGAATTTTAGCAATTATTGTAAATTATTATTTTTAATTCTTGCAAAAGATATCGGTTATTAATTACACCACTTTCTTTATACCCAAGTAGGGTAAAAAATTGGGATTTTGACCTGGGTACTATAAGGAGAAAAAGATGACTTCCATTTTCACCTGCTTTTTTTTAGTTTTGCTCGGGATTGCCAATGCCTCTGTTCATATTGAAGAGAGTAGAGCGATCCCTGAGAGAGGATATATTAAGATATCTTCCTACTTTTTCGAATTTGGTCCTGATAATCTGGATCAAATAGAGCCCTTTATAGCTAATTGTGCAAAAGCGGTTGGATCTCAAGCTGTGGATATTGAAGCAGTTGGAGATTTTTGCGGCAAAGATATGCAGACTCTTTTTTCAGCCTATTTTCAGGAAAATCGAGATCTTTTTCAACAACTTCCCCTTGTTGATTGGGAAATGAAGACGATCCATAAAATCATCAGCACCATGGCAGAGAAAAATGTCTTTCAATTAGCGCTTGAAAAAAAGACGCTAGAGAAAAAGGGTAAAAAAATACGCCATGTCCACCCTTTGAGATTTATAGGATATGCTTTTGGAGACCCCCATCTTGCCAGATGCATGCATGAAATTAGAAAGAGTATGTTTAAGTGGCATTCTTTTGTAGAGGGCTTTGGAGAAAGGATGCATGAAGAGTATCATCGCGGCAACCTGAATCCCTATGTCCCTGGATTTGCGGCAGCTCTGAAGGTCGATGAGAGCAAAGTATACGAACATATAAACAAAAAGGACTGGGAAGGTTTAATTAAGTACTTATTATGATTGCGATTATAGCATGTTTATTAGCTGTTATCGTTACGATTCCAGGGCGTATACAAGTGAGCCACGCCGAGGAGATCATGGAGTCGAAAGGGTCGTTTTTTAGCCTTCCTCTTGAGGAATGGGAGCAAAAGGCGATAAGAAATATCATATGCACAATGGCGGAGAAAAATCTTTTGCAACTAGGGCTGGAGAAAAAAACTCTTAAGAAGAAAGGAAAAAAAATAAATCACGTCCACCCCCTAAGATTTGTGGATTATATTTTCTCCGACCCCCATCTTAAAAAATGTATGCAGCAGATTAAAAAAAGCAGCTTTAAATGGAACGGTTTTGTCCGTGGATTTTCTGGAAGGATGATGGAAGAGGCGGTTAAAGATAATCTCCGTCCTTATATTCCAGAATTTTCAGAGCACCTGGCTGTCAATCAAGAGAATCTAAAGATCTACATCGATAACAAAGACTGGGAAGGTCTTTTGAAGTACTTACTTACGAACCCATAAGTTTCTATTGACCTGATAATCTAAAATATTTAATAGATAAATTAAGATGCCTAATTTATCTAAGTCGGTTCAGCCTCGTATTGCCAGAATAAAGGTCAATTATTTTTATTTTGGGTTTCTTTTTGTCTTTTTGACCTTGCTTCATGTCGTTCATATTCTGCTCATTGATCATGGATCTTTAAGCACGAAATTCTTTTTTGTTATCTATTCGATTACCCAATGTTTTTTGCAGATTATGGGGTTAATTCTTATTGGAGGGGTCATCTCTGCTTATCTCCCAAGGTTTTTTACCTCCTTATTTATTGTATGCACTTTTTTACTTTTTTTGGCGCAGGTGGTCGATTTTCCTCTTATTAGGATCATGGATATGTCGATCTGGTATGTGCTTGATTTTTTGCCGCAAGAAAGCCCCAAAAACTTTATTGAGATGCTATATGCAAGCAACATCTCGATCAGCGCTTGGATTACAGGGGGCGTTGTTGGTCTTATCTTTCTTGTATTTGGGGTAGGTTTTTTTCAGTTCACACAAAGAAAAGTTTCAGAAAAACCCCTCCTCCTTACCTATAGCGCGGGAGCTACCACCGTATGCATGGGGTTTATTTGTCTTTTTCTTTGGGATATTTGGGGAATAAATTATGCCAGCATACAAAAAGATGGGTCACATGAAAAAGCTCTTCCTTGGAAGGCAACTTTCTTCTACCCTAAATTAAATTCCCTCGTCCTAAATGCGCCTCTTAAACAGGTGCACGAGGGTTTATTAACAAGTGCCCTGCCTTTAGAGAATAAGCCACCGATTTTTCTTTTTGTTGTTGAGAGCTTAAGAGAAGATTTTATTACGCCGGAGATAGCGCCTAATTTATATAGGTTTAAAAAGGATAACATCTCCTTTGACCTTGCTCTTTCTAATGCAAATGCTACCCAGCTGTCCTGGTTTTCCATTTTCCATTCCAAGCTACCCTTTTATTGGTCTACGGATGCCAAAGGCGCCCCTCCGTTAAAAGTTCTTAAAGACCTTGGGTATAAAATCAATCTGTATACTTCCTCTTGTCTTCGCTACTACGAGATGGATAAGGTGATTTTTGGTGAAGAGAAACAGTTCTTAGATAGCGGTCATTATTTTTCTCATGATGACGAGACTCCTATTCATAAAAGCGATACAGATAATATCAAAGAGCTCTGTAAAACCATTAGAAAATCTAAAAGTATAGATGGAAATGTGTTTGTGGTGTTTCTTGAGTCCACACATTTTAGTTATGATTGGCCAAGGGACAAGGCAACACTCTTTAAGCCATGTTCAGATGGTATCAATTATTTAAAGGCCGCACTTTCCCACGAAGATCTTGGAAAGATTAAAAATAGTTATCGGAATGCTATCCATCACATAGATAGTCTTTTTGGCAAAGTGGACAAAAGAATACCGAAAGAAGCAATTGTGATATTTACGGGAGATCATGGGGAAGAGTTTTACGACCAGGGCTACCTGTTTCATGCATCTAATTTATCAAAGGCTCAAACCCACGTCCCCTTGTACTATAAAATAGGGAAAAATCCTCCCGCGGTGGCCACTGATATGACTTCACACATAGATATTTTTCCTACCATTCTTCACCACATTCAAGGGAAAAAATTTAAACCGGATTTATACCATGGCAGTTCGATCTTTATGAAAAGAAGCTTTCCTTTTCTAGTCTCTGCGCGCTATAATGCGAGCAGAACGCCTTATGAGTTTTTTATCCATAATGGAAAATATAAAATGACGGCTCGCTTTTCAGATGAACACCAGATTTTTAAATCCAAAGAACTTAAAATCCTTTCTCTTCTCGATGATAAAGATGAGCGCATTATCTACTCTCCTCAAATCATCAATGAAGAATTTAACGACGCCCTTCATCACCTGTTCTCTAATCATTAATCCCTGTACCTTCCGTTCCGAAACGCTAGAAAAGCTTGATGATGCCTATGGATTTTTCTTTCCTGCAAATGTCCTCACTTATCCCTCCCACGATCCACAAACCTACTATAATAAAGTCAAAGAATGCCAAACTTTTAGTGAGAATTATGGATATTTTTCCGAAGTCCATCCCCTTGTAGGAAAGTTCACTCCTAATAAACAGGATATAGATATCACCTTAAATATATTAAAAATCATCCACGAAAAGTTAGCGGGAGATCTCCGTATTCATGCAACAAATGAAATTCTCTCAAAGGTCTTGGCCTACCGCGATCTTAAAGAAAAAATGGAAATTCCTATCCCAATAGATGATGGAAAGCTCACCACCTACACTGTAGACACCGTTTTTAATCTTTGGCACGGGATGCCTGCCTTTGCTCTCCTACCAAAAGATAACGAAAGTGCATCTCCATTGCTTATTTATAGAGGCACAGAGTTTTCCCTTAAAGGTTGGGGGTCGATCTTGAGCGATCTCGATTTTAAGGGGCCAGGTTTTTCCGCCTTCAGAAAGGCTCAGCCAAGTATCCACGCATGGCTAGAAAAAATAGGAAAAAAAACACGAGTCCTCGGCTTTAGCTTAGGCGGTGCGCTCACAGCCTACACTCTCCTCTTTGAAAAAGATCTCATCTCCTCTGCCGTAGCATTTAACATGCCCGGCCTCTCTCTCAAAAACTACCAAAAGTGGCAAACTCTCGAAAACCTTCCCCCATTCACAGTTTACCTCACCCAAGGCGATTTCGTAGCAAAAATCGGCCGTACCATCGGCAATCTCCGCATCTGCTCACTCCCCGAACGGATGAAACCCCTCACAGCCCACACCACCCTCATCTCCTTCGCCTCCACATTCTATTTGTCTAAAAGCCTAGAAAGTAAATGAGCAAGATAGAAGGGAATTAATTTTGTTTTTTTACGGCCTTTCAGGCCCAAAAAGTAGCTGTTTTTAGGTTTAATCGATTGGTTTTCCACTCCCGCAAGCTTGCAGGGCTAGAGTTAAGTTCAGCTCAAGGGGCTCTACTATTGCATTTGCAAGTCCAAGGGAGTCTCTCAAAGCATATACCTTACACATAAGATCAAATTTAAAGTCTTCTAGGGTTGGATGAGTTCCAGCAAAAATTTCAGCTACTGCTTTGATTATGTTTTTTTCAATTAAGTAAGGGGATATCTTTCCATTTTTCTGAGGGTTATTAAAAAATTTTTCGCAATATTCTTGGATAGCATCTTGAGAGGGGAAATTTAGTCGGTTTGAGACTGTTTCTGCTGAAGACATATATTCTCCTTAAGTTTATTATTAATTATAATTAATTATGTCATTTTTTATAATTTAATGCAATTAAAATGTAAAATTCTCAATGTCTTTATTACTAGTTACTTAAGCTCATGTTCGATTTCGAGGAGGCGGTTGTATTTGCTGGTCCTGTCGGAGCGGCAGAGGGAGCCGGTTTTGATTTGGCCGGCGTTTGTGGCAACGGCAAGGTCGGCGATGAAGGGGTCTTCAGTTTCGCCGGAACGATGGGAGATGACGGTTTTGTAGCCATTGTCTTTGGCAAGTTGGATGGTGTTTAGGGTTTCTGTAAGGGTGCCAATCTGATTGAGCTTGATGAGGATCGCGTTTGCCACCTTTTCCTTGATCGCTTTTTTTAAGAAAATGGGGTTTGTGACAAAAATATCATCGCCGACAATCTGAATTTTATCTCCCATCTTTTCGGTGAAGAGTTTCCACCCCTCCCAATCGTTTTGATCAAGTCCATCTTCAATAGAGTCAATGGGGTAATTGGCGCAAAGAGAAATGAGATAATCGATATGTTCTTTTGTGGAGCGGTTTAGGTATTTATGGGATTTGTAAAATTCAGAAGCTGCGGGATCAAGTGCTATCGTGATCTCTTTTTTAGGTTTAAAGCCTGCTTTTTCAATCGCTAGCATAATGAAGTCGAGCGCCTCTTCGTTGGAAGAAAAATTGGGTGCAAACCCTCCTTCGTCACCAACTGAAGTTACAAACCCTTTTTCCTTGAGAAGTTTTTTTAGTGTTTGGAAAGTTTCTACCCCCCAGCGAAGGGCCTCTTTAAATGAGGGGGCTCCAATGGGGTGGATCATGAATTCCTGAAACTCTAAATTATTGTCAGAGTGAGCCCCTCCATTGATAATGTTCATCATGGGGACAGGAAGAATGTGGGCGTCGCATCCTCCGATGTAGCGGTAAAGGGGGAGTTTTTTAGAAAGGGCTGCAGCTCTTGCGATTGCAAGGGAGGTGCCTAGGATGGCGTTAGCGCCAAGCTTTCCTTTATTTAGGGTTCCGTCTGCATCGATTAACATTTGATCGAGATGGGCTTGTTGTAGGACGCATTCCCCTTTTAAAAGGCTTGCAATGGGGCCATTGACATGAGCAACAGCTTTACTTACCCCTTTTCCGAAATATCTTTTTTTGTCGTTGTCTCGCAGCTCTAACGCTTCGTGCTCACCCGTAGATGCGCCAGACGGTACAGATGCCTTTCCGGTAAATCCATCGTCTGTTGTCACGTAAACTTTGATTGTAGGAAAACCGCGTGAATCTAAGATTTCAATAGCGTGAATTGACTGAATATTTGGCATAGAGTCCCTTTTTTTAAGATAAGAGAAGAGAAGATCGGGCACGCACGCGGGCACGGGCACGGGCACGAAAGAGGGAACTGCATAAGCTCTCTTCTCTTTCCGGATTTCGTGCCCGTGCCCGTGCCCGCGTGCGTGCCCGATCTTCTTTCCCTATCTGTTGTAGTGTTTTTGATCGACACTTTCCATTAATGCGACATATGAGGCATAGCGTAACGGAGAAACTTTATTTCCTTCTACAGCAATCTTCACTTCGCAATCATTTTCATTCAAATGAGCGCAATCAAGATATTTACAAGAGAAGTTTGAAAATTCTGAAAAATAGTCTTGAATATCTTGCTTAGCGAGCTCCCAAATGCCGAAGCTCCTAATGCCGGGAGTGTCGATGCAAAATCCCCCATTTTCTAGAGGGATGAGATGGGATGTGGTTGTTGTGTGAGAGCCTTTGCTTGTTCGCTCAACAATTTCACCTACTTTAAGGCTACTGCCTAAGACAGCATTAATCAAGGAAGATTTGCCCGTTCCAGACTGGCCAGAAAAAACCGATGTTTTTCCTTGCATGATCTTTTTTAATTCTTCGACCCCCTCAAGGGTTTTGGTGCTAACGGGAATAACGGGTATATCCAGATCTCGGTAGGTACGTAGGAATTCTTCATAAAATTCTACATCTTCGAGTAGATCAATTTTATTTACGACGATCACAGGATCCATATTTCCTTTGCGCGCAGCAATGATATAACGATCGACAATGAAAGTTTTTAAGGCAGGAACCCCTATAGAAACAGTGATAAGAACCTGGTCGATATTGACGGCGATGAGCTGCTCTTTTTTGCGAGCCAAGTTATCGGCGCGAGATAAGACAGACTTTCTCTCTTCGATAAAGGCAATAGAGCCTAGGTTGTGTTCTAAGGGAGAAAAAAGGACAAAATCCCCGACGGCTATGAGATTTTTAAGTTGGGTGTTTTCTTTTTTGAGCGCTCCTTTAAGAGAGCAGATATAATTTTCCCCATCAGCAGAAACGAGAATCCCTTCCAGGGTGATAGAAAGAACGCGTCCTTTTGTAAAGTCCCCTTCAAGGAGATCTTTTTTTTTGATCTTGTCTTGATCGCTCTTTTTGTATTTAGACCTGTCTTTAGATTGAAGATGTTTTCTTTCTTTTCGAAAATCTTTCTTCGTTTCTGAATAATATTTTTCGTAGTTGCTCATGATAACTCGTGTAGTAAGATGGCACCTGCGCTAGCCACATTTAAGGATTCCATCGATGGATGCATAGGAATGGAAATGGATGGGAATCCGTTTTTTGTAACCCCATGAGATTCATTTCCCAAAATGAGGATAAGGGGGGAAGAAATCTTTAGTGTTTTTACATCTTTGCCGTTTTTATCGGCCACATAAGCTTGGAGTTTGTTTTTCTCAATGAGGGCACAAAGATCTTCCCATGATCCGTGTAAAATGGGCAGGTGAAAAGCCGCTCCCTTTGCTGCGCGCATAGATTTGTCATTAAAGGGATCTACACTATTGTCAGTGATGAAAACGCCGTCCCAGCCAAGGGCAAGGGCAGAGCGAAGGAGGGTCCCCATATTTCCCGGGTCAGAAACTCCATCTAAAGCAAGAAGTCGTTTTTTCCCATCGAGGCTCCCTTCTTTTGGGAGCGCTATCTCTGCGGCTATAGGTTCTGGAGAGGCTAAACCTGTAATTTTTTGTAATATTTCTTTTGTCACAAAAAATACCTGATCCGCTTTGTAAGAATAGCTATAGCCCTCCTCTACAATTAATGTTGTAAAGGGTAGGTTTTTTAACTCTTCGATCACTTTTTTTCCGCTAATTAGGACACTTTTATGCTCATGCCTGTAGCTTTTCTCTTTTCTCAAAGTGACAAGATGTTTAACAATCTGATTTTGAAGACTTGTAATTTTCACGTATGAGATTATGGCATATTTTAATTTCTCCAGCAAGATAAGACGCTCTTTAGTTTTACGGGTATTTGTTATTTGTTTAGCTCTCTTAATTTTCCCTGTTATTGTCTATGCAAGCTATGTAACCCTCATTGATGCTCCACGCCATGTTCTTTGGCACCTTTTATTCTTTTTTTTAGCAGTGATTTTTTTAGGCGGCGCCATAACAAGTATTTTAGTGAAGCGTATGGCACAGCCGCTAAGACAGTTAGATGAAGTGATTGTCGAGGTGGAAAAGGGAAACCTCGCTGCAAGATATTCTCCTGACAAACTTGGATTTGAAATAAATATTTTAGGCGCCCATTTTAACAAAGCAATGGACTCGATAGTTGAGCTCAATATTGGCCATGAAATTCAAAAAAGTCTTTTCCCTAAAAAATTACCTACAGTCCCTGGAATTGAGTTGGGAGCCGGGATCCACTTCGCCAAAGAGGTAGGAGGAGATTTTTACGATCTTTTCACCCACGGCTCAAAACTTCATATCACTATTGCGGATACCTCCGGAAAAGGGGTTGGAGCTTGCCTCTATTCTTTGGGTGTGCGTGGCATGCTAAGAAGTTTTGCTTCTGACCCGCTACAAGAAGCCATTGTTTCAACTAACAATCTTTTTTGTGAAGATACAGGTGATACAGGCTCATTTGTTACAGCCTGGATTGGGTGCTACGACCCCCATTCCCACTCCCTAGAATACTCCTCCTGTGGCCACCCTCATGCCCTCCTTTTTCGAGACCATAAAGTCACCGAACTTTCCACACCCGGCATTGCCCTAGGAACTGTCTCCTTCACCTCAGTTAATACCGCTCATCTCAAACTTCAGCGTGGCGATCTCGTTATTCTATTCACTGACGGAGTCACTGAGGCCCGCGATGAAAATGGCAAAATGTTCGGCAAACTGCGCCTCATCGATGCCATCCAGCAAAACAAACACCTCTCCGCCCAAACACTCGTCGACACCATCCTCGCACGCATCTCCCGCGAAGATGACGACATCACCCTCGTCGCCCTAAAGGCTTTTTAACTGTACCTAAAAACGGTACGGTTGAATCGGGCAGTTGTACGGAATAATCGTACAACTGAAATTTGGAATTAAATTCTTGAATATTAGACTTTCAAGATTTAACATTTTGACCATCTTTAGAACGGAGGAATGCTTATGACAGATAAAGATAGACTTGTTGTTTTTGAGGATAAAAAGATCCGCCGAATTTTTCACAATGATGAATGGTATTTTTCGATTATTGATATTATAGAAGTTTTAACTAAAAGTCCAAATCCAAGACGGTATTGGTCCGATCTTAAAATGCAACTTACTGAAACTGAGGGATTTGTTCAACTGTACGGAAAAATCGTACGGTTGAAATTGCTGGCTTCTGATGGCAAAATGAGGGAAACCGATACGGCCAATACAGAGACCGTTTTTCGCATCATCCAATCGATTCCTTCACCCAAAGCAGAACCCTTTAAAAGATGGTTGGCCCGGGTTGGGTATGAGCGCATCCAGGAAATTGAAGATCCTGAACTAGCAACTAAACGGACGCGTGCTATTTACAAAGCTAAGGGATATAGCGATGGTTGGATAGAAAAAAGGATGCGCGGAATTGCAATACGCGAGGAATTAACAGATGAATGGGATAATAGAGGTGTCAGGATTCAGCGTGAATATGCCATTTTAACGGCTGAAATTTCTAAGGCAACCTTTGGAATGACCCCATCGGAATATAAGGAACATAAAGGTTTACAAAAAGAGAATCTTAGAGACCATATGACCGGTTTGGAGTTAATCTTTTCTATGCTTGGAGAAGCTGCAACAAAGGAAATAGCTGTCAGCCAGAATGCTCAAGGTTTTGATGAAAACAAAATAGCCGCCAAAACAGGAGGCAAGATTGCCGGAGATGCAAGACTTCAACTCGAACAGGAAAGTGGAAAGCCAATCATTTCAAAAGAGAATTATTTAAATAATCAGCCTTCCATAGATATAGACACCCCTGCACTGGACTTTGAAGATGAATTTGAGTAAATAGGGATAAAATGAAAAAGCTTGAAAACAACAGAAAGACAAAGACCTTCACTTATAAAGGACTTGGAGTTCCAGTGAAGTTGGTGAATGCCTCCATGAAAAAAGCAATGGGAGTTTGGTTTATTGCTATCAACATGAATAAACTCATGCAAATCGTTTTAGATGCGATTATACATAAACCGACCGCCTTAACGAAAGATGAGCTTCGATATATCCGTACATATTTAGAAATGACTATGACAAACTTTGGCAATGCATTCGGAGAGAGTCATGGTGCAGTTTTAAAATGGGAAGGTAGGCAAAACAGAATTTCTCCTCCGTTAGAATTATGTATTCGTCTCTATGTGCTGAACCATTTGGGCGCCAACGATGAGGAATTCAGGGCATTCTATAGGAAATTCAACCTTCACCGATTGTCTAAAAGCCTGGAAAGAGAAAAGTATATTCTTGTTGTCGATGCAACAACAGACGATATGCGGAGGCCGGCTTTTAGCGAGATGACGTGAGGGGGGCCGCTGGCGCAGGGGAGTGTCGCTTAAGCAGCCGGCTGCTGCTTAAGCGACACTCCCCTGCGCCAGCGGGCCCCCCTCACGTCATCTCGCTAAAAGCCGGCCTCTCTCGTATCTCCCGCGGAGACGACGACATCACCCTTGTCGCTCTCAAGGCTTTTAGTTGTACGGAAAAATCGTACAACTGAAATTTCTGCTTAAGGAGCATGGCCTTGCATTCTTCTATATTCTATTTTTTGTAGGGCTTGGGTGCGTTTTTCTAGTTCAGACAATATCTGATAAATCTATGTGATTTACCGGGATTCTTTCTAATTTATACGATTGTTTTTCTAGCCATGTGTAGCTAAAACTAAAATGATTTGTTGTTGCAAAATCCTCCATCACCTTCCTATCAAGATGACATCCATAGATTTCTAGTTTTTGTAAATTTGTTAAGTTTACAAACTGGAAGATCCCTTCCCTAGTTAAATTTATAATGGTCTTTGGATTCAAGCGAAGAGTTAGCTCCCGAAGGCTTGAGAAGCGTGATAAATAAGCAATTCCTATCTCAGATAAGGGCTCATGAGGAAAGTATAGCTCAAGATCTACCAGCTTCGTTGTTGTGATAGTGCGCGCTAAAGAAATGATCCATTCTTCTGTTGCTTCATCGCAGAAAATAGAAAGGCTATTTAATTTATTAAATCCAACATTTAACTCGGGAGGATAATCTGTAAATTTATCATCTCGACAAACTTCAATTTGCACATCTTCCAATTCACAATCTTTTTCCTCAGAAGCTTTTAAAAGAGAAAGTAACTCCATTTTTTCTGCTTCGCGAATGGTAAAACTTGTCAATCTGGGACAGTGGCGGAGCACGCTTTCGAGGGTAATGGAGGGTAATGAAGGTTCTGGCGGCGGGATCAACACGTTTAGCCTTCTTTCAGGGCCTGGCACTTGCAAAGTAAGGATTTTAAGCTCAGGAAAGTTTGGTTCTCCTTTTATTGGGAATAACAGTTCAAATTCCTTTATTTGTCCCTTGGTATCAAAGGTGGAAGCTCTTATTAAGTTTAATGAAGTGAGCTGTTGTCTTACTTGTAAAATAAGACACGTAGATCTTTCGGCGCCAATCTCATGTAAAAAGGGGCGATACACGTACATCTTATCTAGACGCCCACGATTAGCAGGTGCTTTAAGATTGAGTTTTTTATTATACCAGTACCCCAAGTCTTCATCCCAGGAAAGCAATCGAGATTGAGTGATGTGTGAAATCCACGCTGTATTGATTATATCAGGAAGGCAAGAATTCCATAATTTAGAAGTCCTAGAACAACAGCTTAATTCTGATAATTTTAAATAGGAAAAAATAGATTTAAGCATATCAGGTTGTTGCAGAGTTGGAATTAGTGATAAAGGTGATGCCATATATTTTTCTCTATGAATCCAGAATTTTTTTAAGGATGAGCGCTTTATCTTCGAGGTTTTCATTGACAGAGAGGCGCTCGGCTTCTTTGAGGAGGAGGCCCATTTGTTTACCGGGGGGGATGCCAGCTTTGAGGAGGTCGTCTGAGGTGATGAGGGGAGTGTTGGATTGGATACGGAGGATCGGTTTTTCGAGGGACTGTCTGCGGAGGAGATGCTCGTGGAGGAAGGGTGCGCGCTCCTCTTTTGGGAGGTTTGCAGCGATGATTTTGAGGGTGATCTCGCTGTAGGGGCTTGCGTAGAATTTTGCCCAGGCGATTTTTTCAAGGGTGGTGATTTTTTTTGCTGCTTGGAGAAAGAGGGCGAAGGTTTTTTCTTCTTTGGAGAGTTTTAGGTAGTCGCAAAGGGATTCAATTTGGGGAGAGGTGTAGTTTGGGAAGAGTTGGAGGAGTTCGCTGATGGGAGGGGCGTCTTTTGGGAAGTCTGGGATCGGTTTGACAAGTGGAGTGATCTCGATGTTTTTTAGGTCGGGGAAGATTGTGGAGAGGAGGCCGAGTTTTTGCAGGGTGATGAGGCCAGTATCAAAATGGGCGAACTGGGACATTTTTTTAAACTCTTGCCAGACCCTTTCCATGGCAACTGCGGGAAGGAGGGTGTGGGCTTGGGCAATGATCGCCTCTTGCGTGTTTTTCTCGATGGGGAAATCAAAGCGGGTCGAATAGCGGATAGCGCGCATCATCCGGAGTCTATCTTCTAGGAATCTCTCATGGGGGTCTCCGATGGCGCGGATGATTTTTTTGTTGATGTCCTCTTGCCCTTTTACATAATCTAGAATCTTGTTTTCAATGGGGTCAAAGAACATCCCATTAATCGTAAAATCTCTTCTTGTGGCGTCTTCTTCGGGGGAGGCTCTTTCAATGCCGGTGGGGCGTCTCCCATCGGTATAACCTCGATCTTTTCGGAAAGTGGCCACTTCGAATTTATGGTCACCTTCTACTACGATGACAATGCCAAACGCTACACCTACCGGGATTGTTTTTGGAAAGAGGGCTTGTACCTCGGAAACTGACGCGCTTGTCGCGATGTCGATATCGTCAGAGGGTTTTTGAAGGGATAAATCTCTTACCCAGCCTCCTGCAAAATAGGCGGTATGGCCGGCGGCTTTCAGCTTTTTTACAATGGATGTTGCAATAGCAAGGGTTGGCATATATTATTATGATAGTGAAAAAGGAGAACTATGTCCATCATTCGCACACTCTCTGAACAGACAATCAACCTGATTGCCGCCGGAGAAGTGATTGAAAATCCCGCATCTGTGGTCAAGGAACTGGCCGAAAATGCGCGAGATGCAAAAGCTAAAAATATCAAGATTGAGATTGCGGGCGGGGGTTTTGCAAAGATTGTTGTGAGCGATGATGGAACAGGAATGGGAAAAGATGATGCGGTTTTAAGTATCGAGCGTTATGCCACCTCAAAAATCCGGAGCGCGGATGATTTGCTCTCTTTAAAGACGATGGGATTTAGGGGGGAAGCTTTGGCTTCCATTGCCGCCATTTCAAAAATGAGCATCACCACATCTACGGGCGACATGGGGGTTTGTGTTGAGGTGGAGGGGGGAAAGTTACTTTCTGTAAAACCCGCTCCTAGAAGACGGGGGACAACCGTCGAGGTCCGCTCCCTATTTTACAATGTCCCTGCGCGGAAAAAATTTCAAAAAGGGGAAACCCCATCTGCAAGCGAGATCTCAAAAGCGATCAGTCAGCTTTCTCTTGCTTATCCAGAGATCAACTTTAATGATTCCCCTTTTGGTTTAGCAGAAAGAATAAGGAGGATCTTAGGAGAAGAATTTTTCTCATCGATGGTAAAAATAGATCTGGATGTAGCCTCCGGGTATATCGGAGCTCCTGCATTCTCTCGGCCGAATAGAACGGGGCAATATATTTTTATTAATCAGAGGGGCGTGGTATGCCCTGCTATTTCGTTTGCAGTAAAGGATGGGTACGGCACTTATATTGAGGAGGGGCGCCATCCGGTTTTTGTTTTGCATTTTTCCCTCTCTGAGGATTTAGTAGATGTGAACGTTCATCCTCAGAAAAAAGAGGTGAGACTTGCGGAGGAGGGAAAAATTAAGGAGATGATACGCTCTTCGATTAATAGTAGTTTGCAGAAAAAAACGGGTGTTTCTGTATCTCTCCCTGCATTTACTCCGACTCCTTACCCCACATCTTTTTCTTTTAAGGAGGAACCTTCAGATTTTATTGAAGAAAGACTTCCGATAGATGACACCCATTTTGTAGGGATTTATTACCGTTTTTTAATTATTCAAAAGGAAAAGCTTGTATTTGTGGATCTTCATCTTGCGCAAAAGAGGATTTTTTATGAGCGGATGAAAAAAAAGGAAAAACCCTCAACACAAAGGTTATTATTCCCCCTTACACTCCCCTTTGTTATTGAGGATGATCGCTTGGAAGAATTAAGGGAGATGGGGTTTGAATTGCATCAAGCAAGTGCAAATAGTTTTATCGTCGATGCGATTCCCGATTTTTTAGATGAGATGCGCGTCTCCGATTTTATTCAAAAGCCAGATCAGCAAATGAGCTGCTTTGTATATAAAAAGGGATTTATGCTACAAGAGGGAGTATCTCTCTATAAAGAGTTAATGAAATGCAAAGAGCCCTCCATTTGCCCAGAGGGTAAACCCATAATGACAGGTTTAAATACAGATGAGATCGAACAACTCTTCAAGAATTAAAAAATTTCAGGCCCATCTTAAAAAGTTGGGGTGTGATACTTGTATAATAGAAGATCCTGTCGATCTTTTTTATTTAACGGGGCTCCACTTTTCTTGCGGCACCCTGATGGTCAGCCCAAAAGAGGCTCACCTTTATGTCGATGGACGATATATCCAGGTTGCTCGAGAAAAAAGCCCGACAAAAGTTTCCCTCATTGGAGAACTTGCTCCTGGGAAAATTAAAAAACTGGGGTTTGATAGCGATACTGTTACATACGCAAGGTATTTGAGCTTAAAGAAAAAATTTCCGAAGGCTAAATTAATTTCTCTTTCTTCTCCTGTAAGACCCCTCCGTCTCATTAAAGATAAAGAAGAGATCATCCTTATGAAAAAAAGTGCAGACCTTCTTTGGAAGGGGTATCAGCACATGCAAAAAGAGATCAGAGAGGGAATTTCTGAAAAGGAACTTGCCCTTATTTTTGAAGTGTTTTGTTTGCAAAATGGTGCAGAGGCGATGGCGTTTGACCCGATTGTAGCTTTTGGCCCAAATAGCGCCATGCCCCACTATCGCGCGGGGGATACACGCCTTAAAAAAGGAGATGTTGTCCTTATCGATATCGGTGTTGTTCTCAATAATTATCATTCTGACATGACGAGAATGCAATTTTTTGGGCCAGCCCATCCAAAGTTGGAGAAGATGTACAACGTTGTAAGGGAGTCACAAAGAGCCGCGCTAAAAAAATGCAAGCCGGGCGTTAAACTCAAAGAGCTCGATTTAGCTGCCAGAGCCGTCATGAAAAAAAAGGGGATGGAAGATCTTTTTATTCACGGCCTCGGACACGGGATTGGCCTTCTCACTCATGAGGGGCTAAGAATAAAATTTGATAATATTGATAAAGATATGAAGCTCGAGGCTGGCATGGTGATCACCGTTGAACCAGGCCTTTATGTCCCAAACCTTGGCGGGATCCGCCATGAGGATACTGTATGTATAACCCCGAGAGGATATGAAAATTTCTTTTCTGAATAAATTGAGCTTTAGAAAAAAAGTCTTTTTTGGTCAGCTCACTCTCCTTGTCCTTTTCATGGCTGTGTTTTACCCCTTAGTTGGAAGATCTGTTCGCCAAATTATCAAGGATTCTTCTGTTCCCTCTACGCAAGTCGAGGGATTAACGCAGAATTTTGAATTGGGGTTTCTTATAGTAGGTGGAAGCATTCTTTTGTTTTTCATGTTAATGACGTGGCTCGTCTTTTTCCGTATGAGCATTCCGATCCAAAATATTATTAACGCCATTAAACCCTATCAAAAAACAGAAATACTTCCTCGTATCCCTTTGGATGCCGCCCTTGGGGAAGAAGATGATTTTAATCGTTTAACACAAACATTAAATTCCCTATCAGATAGGGTGCGTAGTCAAATTCAATCACTTACAGAAGAGAGAAATGAAAAAGGAGCCATTCTTGAATCGCTGGGTGAAGGGGTGATTGCTATCGACTCTCTAGGGCGCGTTACTTATATCAATTATACCGGAACAAAAATGTTAATGATCTCCAAGAATGAGCTTATAGGAGAACTGTTCCCGAAACATCGCAAAAATGCACCCGGCCCTCTTTTGACAAAATGCAGGGTACTGCTAGAAAAATGCCAAGAGGAAGGGCATGTGATCACAGATTCCATCGCCATCGACGAGCCCTCCAAACTCTATCTTGATTTGATTGCTGCCCCCATTTCTAAAGGACAGGGAGCGATCCTAGTTATTCAGGATAAAACAAGCCAGCAAAAAGTTTTGGAAATGGGAAAAGATTTTATTGCAAATGCATCACATGAACTTAGAACTCCTATTACGATCATCAAAGGATTTGCAGAAACCCTTCAAGATATGCCTGAGCTTCCTCGCGAAATGATTTCCGACATGACAGAAAAAATTGTCCGCAATTGCCAAAGGATGGAATCTTTAGTAAAAAATCTCCTCACCCTTGCCGACATTGAAAATATCCCCGAGGCCAATTTTCAACCAGCTGACCTTGTCCTCCTCATTGACAATTGCAAACACCTGCTTCTCTCTGTGCATCCTACAGTTAATTTCAGCTTCGAAAAAAGCGGTGATAAAATCATGATCAATGCTGATGCTGATCTCCTAGAGCTAGCCATCATCAATCTTTTAGAAAATGCTGTAAAATACTCCCCTTCTCCTGCACAAGTTTCAGTAAGTCTAGAAGAGCACAAAGATGAAGTGATCCTTAAAATTTCTGATAAAGGGATTGGTATTCCGCCCGGCGATGTGGATCACATTTTCGAGCGTTTCTATACAGTTGATAAAGCGCGTTCTAGACGTCTCGGCGGCGCCGGCCTCGGGCTCTCGATTGTGAAAACCATCATCTCAAAACACGGCGGCACCATCCGCGCCACCTCCACCCTTCAAGTGGGCACCACCTTCATCATCACTCTTCCATATAATATTTGACAATATTTTGTTCGTTTTGCAAGATGGTAAAAAAAGCTTTTTTATACATATTCAACTTTAAGAGAGGGAAAAATATGATCTTACGCATGCTCAGCGTGGTATTAGTACTTGGTAGTTGCTTCACATCTGTATTATACGCCGGTAGCGAACGAGGTGGTCGTATTATTTCAGAGGCAGGAGGAGTTGCGGGCGTTCCAGGAGTTGCGGGTATTCCCGGAGTTGCAGGGGCTGCAGGTGTTGGTGGTCTTATAGGTCTGCCTGGTAGTGTCTTGGATTTTTCCGATTTTTATGCACTCATGCCCACTGATAATGGAGCTCCCGTTGCAGCAGGGGTTGCTGTAGCGTTTCCCAATGGTTCACCAGGAAATTTTGGAGGCATTACTGCCTTAACGTCTTCAACGTTTCAATTAGCCGCTGTAGGTACTTATCTTGTGATGTTTCAGGTGAGTGTAAGCGAAGCTGGGCAACTTATGTTAAGACTTAATGGAGGACTTCTCCCAAATACGGTAGTTGGACGCGCAACAGGAACTTCCCAGATAATAGGGATGTCCTATGTGACTACGTCGGCAGTGAATAGTGTTCTTGAGGTGATTAATCCTCCGGGGAACACCCCTGCATTAACCATTACCCCCGATGCTGGTGGAGCTACAGCTGTTTCGGCGCATCTTACGATTGTGCGAATCCAATAAAATAAACCTTAAGAGAGAGGAATAAACATGATTTTACGCTTGGCTTTAGTGGTGTTTGCACTTGGTAGTAGTTTCGCGTCTACATTATTCGCCGGGAGCGAACGGGGTGGTCGTATTGTTTCAGAGACAGGAGGCGTTGCGGGCGTTCAAGGAGTCGCAGGCGTTGCAGGTGCTGCAGGTGCTGCTGGTATTGGAGGCGTTCAAGGTGTTCCTGGTACTGTCTTGGCCTTTACTGATTTTTATGCATTAATGCCCGGTGACAATTCGGCAACGATTGCAGTTGGCTCTCCGGTGCTTTTTCCAAACACCGGATCTACGACCGGAGTGATCACGGCCTTAACGTCTTCAACGTTTTTATTGCCAGCTATTGGGACTTATTTAGTTCAATTTCAAGTGAGTGTAACTGAACCTGGACAATTGGGCTTAAGTCTTAACGGAGCACTCATTCAAAATTCGGTTGTAGGGCGAGCGACCGGGACTGATCAGATAGTTGGGGTGTCTCTTGTGACAACGACAATTCCGGGTAGTATTCTTGAGGTTGTTAATGCCCCTGGGAATTCCACTGCATTAACTATTACACCTGTGGCCGGAGGTTCACACTCTGTTTCAGCACATCTTTCGATTATGCAGATTCAATAAAAAAAGTTAATTTTAAAAGAGGAACAAATATGATTTTACGCTTGGCTTTAGTGATGTTCGCACTTAGTAGTGGTTTCACATCTATATTATTTGCCGGCAGTGAACGCGCAGGCCGTATTGTAGCAGAGACTGGAGGTGTTCCCGGTGTTCAAGGAGTTGCGGGTGTTGCTGGAATTGTAGGACCTGTGGGTGCCGCGGGTGGTCAAGGGGTGCCTGGTAGTATCGTAGGCTTTTCCGATTTCTTTGCATTGCAGGGAGGGGCGTTTAATGACAATCCCGGAGGAGTTGCAGCCGGCGCGCCAGTATTGTTTCCGCGGACAGGATCTAACAATGGAGTCATCACTCGAGTAGGTACTACTTCAACGTTTCTGTTGCCCACTACTGCGGCTTATTTAGTCATGTTTCAAGTGAGTGTAAACGAAGCTGCACAACTTGAGTTAGCTCTTAATGGAGTAGGCGTCCCGAGTACGGTAGTTGGGCGAGTGACCGGGACTAATCAGATAGTGGGATTAGCTCTTGTGGTTGCGACGGCAGGCGATACGCTTTCGGTTATTAATCATGGGACAACGGGGATTACCGTTACACCTTTAGCCGGTGGGACAAACCCTGCTTCGGCACATCTGGTGATTTTTGAACTTTAACCCATTGAAAAAAATATGACTGAATGCTATCACAAAGAAATAAACACTAAACGTAGGGAAATACTTATATGACGAGTGCCTTCAAAAAGATTCACGTAGCGATCACAGCTGTGTTAATGGCTGCAGCAATTCAGGCAAATGCCTCCGGTTGTAACCCATCACCTTGTAAACCTGCGGAAGTTTGTAATCCGCCATGTTGCGAATATACGGCTTTCAGCATTGACGCTGAATTATTATATTGGAGACCTGAGCTACGCGGTCTTGAAGCTGCTTTTGGAAATACAACGATTGCAACAGTCGTGAACAGCCCAACTTTCACTACGACTACTATCACTGAGACAGACGTGCAGCCTCATTCCAAATGGAGCCCGGGCTGGCGTGTGGGCGCTGATTTTGAGTTTGCTTGCTGCTTTGACATAGAAGCAGACTGGACCCATTTTCAAGGACATGCCACACGTAGCAGTGGGGAACAACACGGACGTTGGAATATAACATATAATGTAGTTGATCTGACTTTGGGACGTCTCTGTTATACAGCGCCCTCTTTTTACTTTAAGCCCTTTATCGGTGTGCGTGGTGCATGGATTCATCAAACGTTAAAATCTCACCTTACGACTTTAGTCACATCAGCTGTAGGAAGCGCCACAACACTCACTTACATGAATGACAAGGAACGCTTCTGGGGTGTTGGACCAGAACTTGGCTTAGAAGCCAACTGGTGCATGGGATGCAACTTTAGTCTTTATGCCATGGTCGACGTTGTCTCTTATTACGGAGATATTAAAACCAAACATAATGATACAGACACCTTCACAAGAACGGCTACTGTCAGCAACATAACAAGTAAAGATTGGTTCAACGATATTGGCACTGATGGTTCATTTGGCCTTCGTTATGATCAACTCTGGACTCAATGTGATTATAGTGTAACTCTTATGCTAAAGTTAGGCATAGAACAACATCGTATTTATGACTTTAGTAACCTCGGATCTGATGGTACATTAAGTTTGGACGGCGGCATTTTTGCAGTCGGCCTCGGTTTAGTTTGGTGAAGTTGAGCGGTTAAGGGCCTAATAGTTCAATAGTAATAGAGGCGTTTACATTTGCCTGCGTACCACCTATTACACTTGCAAGCCCTACGGCGGCAGCCGAAGAGTGATTGACCAAAGTTAAGACTGCTCCGGCCGGTATCGCGAATATAGCTGAGCCGTTATTTTGTTGCGTTCCTGCACCGGAACCATAAATTGTTTGAGGAACAACTACTCCAGTTAAAAACAAAGCGAATTGGTTAGGTTCTGTTCCCGAAACAGAAAAATCAACTCTATAAGTGCCCGCATTCACAACTGTAATACCGGCAGTCCCTGCTGTATGTATAAATCCCGCCGTAAGTGCCCCATTCGAATCAAAAATGACAGAAGCTTCTAGAGCTACGGATTGAACAGCGAGATTATAAATATAGGCGTATTCTATTGTTGCTGCGGGTCCCGTCGGCCCCGCTGGTCCTGTTGCACCTGTAGGTCCCGCTGGGCCTGTTGCGCCTGTTGCGCCAGCTGGACCCGTTGCGCCTGCTGGACCCGCTGGACCTACTGAGCCCGTTGCGCCAGCTGGACCCGTTAGGCCTGTTGCGCCTGTTGCGCCTGCGGGACCCGCTGGACCTACTGGGCCTGTTGCGCCAGCTGGACCCGTTAGGCCTGTTGCACCTGTTGCGCCAGCTGGACCCGCTGGACCTACTGGTCCTGTTGCGCCTGTTGGACCAGCCAGACCTGTTGCGCCCGTTGGACCCGCTGGACCTGCTGGACCCGCTGGCCCCCCCGCTGGCCCTGCTGGGCCTGTTGGCCCTGTTGGCCCTGCTGGACCTTGTTCACCTGTTGCACCCGGAGGGCCTTGTTCATTTATCCCTCCCAAGGGGCTTGTGGGCACTCTGCGACTATAGGCTTTAGAATCCTTGGAATAATTATTAGTGCCAGTTAATTCAGTAGGACTATCGAACTTTTTATTTTCTTGGATTGCAGACAAATGGATTGTAAATATCAACAAAAAGAAGATCGTTTGTAAAATCATATTTTTCCTGTTTACACCTCATGACTCAAAAGATTGCGCTTTTTTTTCGCGGCCTAATTTGCTTCTAAGTAAAATTATTAACATGTATGTTCTAATTTTTCCACTATTATTTCTTTGGTTAAGATAAGAAAAATAGCCACTCAAAAGTCTGTGCCATTTCTAGGTTAATTGGTGAGTTTTTGTAAGGTTAGAGTAAGGAAGTCATTCCGTTGTAAATTTTCTTGATTTTCTCCCGCTCCCTTGCCGGCCTCGGGCTCTCGATTGTGAAAACCATCATCTCAAAACATGGCGGCACCATCCGCGCCACCTCCACCCTTCAAGTGGGCACCACCTTCATCATCACTCTTCCGATGAACCATTAGGGCGCTGACGTTTGCTTCGGTGAGTCTGTGTTTGCTGCAGCGAATGTTGGTTCAAGGAGTTCGATTGTTGTGTTTGTTGCGGCTATTGCGGCTGCTTTTGCTGTATTCCTGAATTCTTCTGTCCATCTTAATTTCCCTCCTCCCAAAAAAGAGAACGTGTAGCCGGCGGCGGAAGCTGGAAACTCTGCGAGTACGGCGAGGGTGGCTGCTGAGGCTGATTTGGCTGTTACGGTCATGAGTACCTCTACGCTTAACTCTCCCGGTTGAAAACGGTTGAAGATACTTCGAATTGCTCCTATTGAAGCTGCAGCTCCTGTAGCTCTCGCAATTGTACGTGATGTATCGGCTAGTGTTTGTGGTAACTGCGGCGAGTCGTTGCGCTGAATATCGTTAACTGCTGCATAGATTGCGTCATTTGCTGCGATTGTTGCAACTGTTGTAGCTTCTACGGCTGCTACGTTCAGTGATGACAGGGATTTCGGGAGGTAATGGTGGGTGGAGTCGCCATCTTTTATAGCAGTTTGGGCGCTTTCAGTGGTGCATTGGGTTTCGAATGGTGCTGTTGCTGTTCCTTTTATCGTGTTTACTGAGATTTCGACTGCTTCTGCAATTGCTGCATAAAATGTATCTGGTAGTTTTCCTCTTTGGCAATCGCCCGGTAGTTGTCCCGGTTGAAAAGGGTAGGTCTGGTTTAGCGCATCTTGTGTGGCTAAGGTTTTTGCAGTCATGCTCGTTTGGTCGGTTATCTCATTGCAACGACCAAAGGTGCAACGACCAAAGGTGCTATTCACTGATAGTACGACAACCGGAACCAGGATTGTCGTGATGCGGCCTGCTACGTCCCATGATTGATCTTGCATGAGGATTCCAAACACTCTTCCTGTTGCTATTGCAGACGCAGTTGCTACAGGTGCGATCGTAACATTTGATGACGGTTCCAAGGCGGAAGCTGCTGCGGCAGCGGCTGATAGTGCTCCTAATGATGTCATTTTTCCTCCAAAAGTTGATTTTGTTTCAACAGTTTAATGAAATAAATACTAAAAATCAATGAAATACTCCCCTACACCCAGAGTTATAATTTAGCGGTTACTAGAGCTTTTAGCGGACCATGGGTGGTTGCGGGGTTGGAATTTCGTATTAAAATCGCTTCAAATCTAGCACAAACCGAATCAATCTCACTGTTTTGCTGCGTTTCAGGAACATTCGTATTTTTAAATAGAGCTTTTAAAGAGACGCGCATTATTTTTACAAATGTCATAAGTGGTATTTGTTCAAAAACAAGACTCAAAGCCTCTTTGTCGGTAGGAAAAGTAGTATCTGCGACTGTTGACGATCTTTTCAGCTTGTCAGCAAGAGAATTTAATTTCTGCATTAAGGTTTTTAATTGTTCTTCTTCCATACTTAGAGCCAATTGAAAAAGGTTTTTAGTAGATAAATGAAGAGCTACATAATAATTGGTACGACCTATAGCATGGGGATCACCTGTCCCGCCTATTTGGGGAAACCTGGAAACTACCCCCTTCATCCAAACACCTACTGCTACTGCAAAGTTTTTAAAAACTCTGGTAATTAATTCATTTTGGGCCTTGGTCTTAATGGTAGGATCAGGTGTGTTGCCCCATTCTTCTAAGGTCATTGGTTCGAATGTTTTAGAGGTTGGTGCTGGTTTTGCTGCTGCTGCCATTAAGTGAGGATATACGATGGGTGGTTGCCCAGGTTGAAAATGGCTGGGCCCGGCAGCTGATGCTGTTGACATTTTTCCTCCAAAGTTTGTTTTTTGCTTTAAATTTAAGTAAATATTACAATATGTTTACATTAAAGTCAAGGATTATTATAGTTTATTTCTAAATTAATAAGTTTGATTTATAATTATTTTTTAATTATTTAATATTTAATAAAATTCAGTGATTATTTATAATTAATAAAATAAAAAAGGAGGTTTTTATGGCTAGTTTAGGTGGTATTGGTACTGGAGTTGCAGGAGAAACGTCTCTTGTGGTTTTTAAACGATTTGAAGCTGATTACAACGAAGTTGAGAGGCTAGCCAGTCAAGGAAGGACAAGGGAATCTTGGGAGCTCTATTGCCAGATAAATTGTTGGGAGGAAGAAAATGTTAAGAGCAAGCGTGGTAATGTCCATCCTATTAACCCAAGACGTCTCCCTCCTGAATGTCTTATTTCAGCTGCAGTAAACGATCAGGGGTTACCAGAGTATATGCGAAGCAGAGCATCATGTAAAGATTTAAAAATAGAACAGACGAGGGTGCCTCTGGGCCTCATACGCGATTGTGCTATTGCCTATCCGAATTTTGCCCATCAATGTCTAAATGATGATCATATTTGGCAAAGACTAAGCCTATCCCCAGAATATATTGCTGATATTGGTCAGGGCAATGAACGTTTTGCCTTTAACGTTCTTACAACTTCTAAAGGGAAAGTTATTTCACAAGGGGGGATTACTTCACAAGGGGGAGTTGTTTCAGAAGATACCCTTCGCTATGATCTTTTTAGAGCCGCAGCTCCTCGCATTTTAAAGCACATTCGCGCAGGTTCATTAATGGCTGAGGCTATCGAGTATTTTACCGCTCACCTAATAGCTACCACTTCTATCATTCCACAGGAGGATTTTGAGCTCGTAAAGCAAATCGCTAGCGCTACCAAAGTAAATCTTCCTGAGTATATAGAGCTTATGAATTCCATAGTAAGAAAGCTTTCTGAGAACCTTGTTCTCAGAACAAGAGCAGGCTACGTAATGGAGGAGGGTAGTAGCGCTGTAAGCGATGAAAAATTGATCCAAACGGTTCAAAATTTAAATTTAGGTCAAGATCCTCAAACTGGATTTAGGTATCTTACTGCTATTCCTCCAACTGCTGCAGCTTTCATGCAAGCAAAAATACATGTTGGTCATGCCTGGTTGAATGAGGGAAATCATCTAGAAGCTGGCAAATGCTTCCTAGAAGCTGCACAGCTTGGTAATAAGAGCGTTCCTATGGAGCACAAGAGAGAACCTCTCATGCTAGCTGCCTCGGCTTTACTTATGAAAATGGGCGAAGGACTCTTTGTTGCTCGCGATAACAAGCTCCTAAATCATGCTCACGCAGATTCTTCTGAAGAAAGAAAATCAAGCGACCCTAACCCAAGCCTTTTATGTCCCACTGATGCAATTAGTTTCGCAGACAATGAACAAGCTCTGGCCGGTGCCCTTCGCAACACCTACCCAGTTAATGAAGAGACGCCCATTAACCACGTCAATCGAGAGATCGCCATCTTATTGAGGAATGTCCCTGTTTCTCAAGCAGCATCTCAGCCCGCTTCTCAAGCCGCTCAGTCTTCTCCTGAAGAGAAAGATAACAACGGCCTTGACTAAAGGATGCACGAGAGTTAAACCTAGAAACGGCAATTGGATGTCGTGTTTTTTGCGGGCAAAGTAGAATTTAAGTAGCTGGTCTTTAAATATTTAAGACTTTATATTAATCTTTATCTTTCCTGTAAAGATGAATTTGAGTATAATTGGATTTATATGAAAGACAATATGAAGCAGATCCTCCGTTCGATTTTAATTGAATTCCGAGAAAGGGATCTCCCAAAACCTATTTTGCGAGAGATTTCTCCCCCTGAGCATCATCCTGATGTGAGAAAAGTATGGGTGCTTATGGGAATGCGCCGTTCAGGGAAAACCTGGTCTGCTTATCAACAGATTCAACTTCGGCAAAATCAGGGTTTTGCTAAAGAAACAAACTTATACATTAATTTCGAAGATGATCGGTTATCTGGTTTTGAGGTTAATAACTTCCAGTTAATTTTGGATGTTTACTTTGAGATGTATCCACAATATATCAATAGTAGTGATTTGTTTTTCTGCTTCGATGAAATCCATGTTGTTCCGGGTTGGGAAAAATTTATCCGTAGGTTGATTGACTCAGAAAAGATGCAAATTTGTGTGACGGGGTCATCGGCTGAAATGCTCAGCAAAGAGCTTGGGACAACTCTTGGCGGGAGAGCCTGGCCTCAAGAGGTTTTCCCTTTTAGTTTTTCCGAATTTCTTAGGCTAAAAGGAGTCGAGAAGACGCCGGCGATGAGTTCTAAAATTCAAGCACAAGTCAGACATTTAGCAAGTGAATATTTGCTTTATGGGGGATTTCCTGAAGCTGTAATAGAACCTAAGGAGCTTCATGCTGCGCTCATTCAGGGGTATATGGATGCGGTTATTTTAAGAGATATCGTAAAGAGGTATGAGATAAGCAACGCAGACATTATACAAAAATACCTGGTGCGCATTCTACGACAACTTGCAGCTCCTTTGAGTGTTACAAAAGTTTATAATACTCTGAAATCAATGGGCCTTGCCATTGGAAAAAATAGTCTATTCGAATATCTCCGATATTTTGAAGATGCTTATGCTGTCCTTTCAGTTCCATTTTTCAGTCTGTCTGAGAGTGTTCGGCAAGTGAATCCTAGAAAAGCCTATGCGATTGACCCAGGTGTGATTACTGCATATTCCGTAAAAAATGATTTCGAGAAGGCTTCCCGCTTGGAAAATGCCGTCTTTTTACATCTGAGGAGAACTTTTAGCAATATTTGTTACTACAAGACTGAGCAGGACAAGAAAGAGGTGGATTTTGTTGTGACATCACCTACCGGGGATCTGATTCTTTTACAGGCGTGTGTAGAAATGCACGAAGAAGAAACGCGAGAACGTGAGCTATCCGCTCTTATCGCCGCTTGCAATGAATTTACTTTAACTGAGGCTTTTATTATCACAGAGGACCACGAAGAAGAAATCACACTAGACAAGGTGGTTATTCATTGCATTCCCTTCTGGAAATGGGCGCAGGATATTCCCGGTCTATGACAAACACTCACTCCTTGTTTTTAGCAGCGGCATCTGTGGTGGCTGCGGCTATTGCGGCTGCTTGAGCATGGTTCAAAAAATGTTGAAATTAGGTAAATGCTTTTTAATGGAGATTTTGGTGAGGGGGTCGGTGAGGGTTTCTTCTTTTTTGGGAGGGGTGTGTTTGGAGAAGTTGAAGAGGTCGTAGAGCTCTAGGGGGATTTTGTAATTGCTTAGTTCATCTTTGGTGATGGTGTGGTGCTTGTGGTCTTGTTCCCATTTGGCTTTTTCATCTTCGAGTATTTTTTTGGCCAGGTCTTTGCCTAAAAGGGCGGCTAAGACGGGGGTGGCTGCATAGCAGAAGTTTGCGGGTTTTGACTTGGCGTCTATGAAAATGTAGTCTTGGAGGGGTGGATACCCTTCCTTGGTTTCAATATTGTAGTAGGTGGTCCCTTTGATGATTTTGGAAAAAGGGAGGGAGGAAAAGGAGAACTTGTCTTTTTTCTTTTTTGCCTCTTCAATAATGGTGTCTATCACTTGGTATTCGAGATCTTTTGTATAAAAGGCTTTATGGGAATAGAGGGATTTGATGAGGGCGGCAGCAGCTTCGTAGAGGTGTTCATTAGGAGCAACGAGGAGTTTTTGAATATTTAATTTTGCAGCTTCATTGGGGTAAGAGATCTGTCTGCGGCTGATATAGACTGTATCTTTTTTTAGTGTTTTTGGTTTTTTTTCGTTGTTTTCTTTTTTTGTAGGGCTCGCCTTTACAAATTGCTTTTTCTCTAAAAGATTACGTAGTTTTCGCTCAGTGAGCATGAAGCTTGAGTAATGTTTTTCTTCGAGAAGTGTACTTTTTTTTTCTTCCATGAATAGGGAGGAGCAAAGGGTAAAGACAATGATGAAAGCAAGAATGAGGGGGAGGATATTCATGGTTTCCTTTGGTAAGTGATCGGTTTATCGCTGGGGAAAAAAAAGGAAAATACGAGAGGTTCTTTTGTGTTTTTTTCCTGCAGAGAAAGGGTGAGCATAAGAGGATGATTACCCTCTTCTTTATCCCAGGTATCGACCCATTCTTCTGCATCAAAAAAGCGGAAAGCTGCAGAGGAAATATTGGGTAAAAGGGGGTCTTTTCTCCCGTAGATATCAAGAATGAGTTCTTTGTTGTTATTCAAATACAGGACCGCATTCTCAAGTCCACCGTCTACGGTAAAAAAAAGGGCAGGGGAAGAGCTGTCTTCGTAGATGTTTGTATAGAAATTTTCTCCCCCAGAAAAGAGTTGGTTTAGGCGCAGTTGGAGAGTGGCCCTAGTTAAAACGGTTTTTTTAATTGCTTTGATTTTACTCTCTGTTTGAGAGTACTCATGAAAAAATTGGATCACGGTTGTTAAAAGAATCCCCGCTAAAAAAAGAGCCACGGATATTTCTAGCAGTGTAAGTGGTCTTCTTTTTCTCATACCGATTTTTCCTTGGGCGTTGAAATGGCAAAAACTTCATATAAGAACGATGGGGATTTTCCTTTGCGCGCCGCGGCGGCAGGAGCGATGACGATTTCTATTCCGACCCTTCGAAAGATCTTGGGGGCCTCCTCTTTTTCATTGATGGTCCAGATTTTGTATTTTTGTTTATACTTTCTCGAAAGAATTTTTATGGGTTCTTCTGTTTCTATAAAAGGGGTGTCTTTTTTTGAACCGGAAAATTTTTTCCATTCTATCTCTTGCATGTAAAGTTTTGATTTTATTTCAGCGAAAGAATTTTCTGCAATTCGCTGGATTTCCATCTTTTCAAGGGAAAGGCTCTCTTTATTTAGAAGGAGTAAAGGTTCATTTATAAATAGGGGTGTGCACAGGATAAAAAGGGTTAGGGCAATCAAAAGTTCTAATAGAATAAAAGGTCGCATCATGGTACAATTTAATGACAAAAACTAATTTTTATTTTTATTATGACTACAGACGTATTTAAAATCAATGAATCTACTGAGATAGATAAAATCAAGGAGGTAGATAATACCCTCTCTCCTTCTCTCTATCCGGCGGTCAGTGCGTTAATATGCGCTGCTGCGGTCCAGCATGTTTGTGAAGAATTAAAGATTGCAGATGCTGATAAGTACAAGAGCGAAGGATTTGGGGCTGTAGATCCCAAGGTCTACGCAGAAAGGCATGTCGATATCAATCAGAGAATTATTAACTCTGCGACAGCAGCTTTGGCATTCTCAGCCGTTGCGCTCGAAATGGCCGCATTCGCTTTAGTTGGGATACCTCTAGTAGCGGCAGCCGCAACCGTGTTTAGTCTTTATGCTAATTCTCAAGAACATCCCGATACCAAATCCATGGGGCTAAGCACAGGGAAGCTGAATACTTATTTGGAGGATCATTCAGTCATTCTAACGGAAAATGGCAAAGAGTCATTTAAGTGGAAAAAGGAACTAGTAGAGTCGGCAAAGCATTCGATTGAGCTTTCCGGAAGTTTTTGCGCAGGAGATGCTTTCCAAGAAATTCTTGACATAATGGAGAGGAAGCTAAAAACCAATAGTGAGCTGCAGATCCATCTCATGTCTACCCCAGATCTTCTTCTGACAGCTGATAAGCAAAGACTCAAAGATCTTCAGGCTCGATTTCCAGATAATTTTCATGTATTACTCACTGAACGCAGTCTTACCACAACCCCAGGCGTGTCTCTGCCGGAAAACCACGTAAAGGTTTTAATTATCGATGAGACATATTTTGTTATGGGGGGATCCAATCTTCAAGAATCGATGCTAAGTACTGGAGAGGGGAAGGACCCACCTCGTGAAAATCGGGGTATACTTGAACAAGCCTCGGGTACCAATTGGCGCGACATGGATATGGTCGGAAAGGGAACCGGAACGCAGGTACTTCGGAGAGAATTCTATAAACTATGGGCTAAATGGTCCTATATTGACAAAAAAGAAACTAGCCTTGTTAACCGGTACAAGCCCGTTGATAGAAGTGATGCTTATTGTGAAGCATTTGAAATAGATCCTCGAAAGGTCGATGATTGCGCGATCAAAATTATCCCCTCTTCTCCGACATTTGCAAAAAATGAGATTCTTGACGAATACTGTCGTCTTTTAGATGAAGCTGCAGCGAAAAAACAGGATGTCACCATCTTAAATATGATCTTTTATCCAAGAGCCGATGTTTTGGAAAAAATAGAAAATGTGATTAAAAGTGGAGCAAAGGTAACCATTATTTCGGCAAACTTGTCTGAAGGTGGAGCCCTTGGTGCTCAAATGTTCTTTGGGGTCAATCGTACCGGCTTTCTCGATGTTCTCACCGCTGCAAAACAATCGGGGCATCTTGATGGTCTTTCCATTCGTGAATACAGCATTGAGGATGGGATGTATCATAAAAAAGCCTGGTGCATTGGAGATGATATCACGATATTGAGTTCTCTTAATCTAGGACCAAAGAGTGAATTATATGATGACGAGCTAACTGTGATTATCAGATCAAAAAAGATCAATGCGTACATGAAAGAAGTGATTGAAAAAGATAAAACCCTTTCAAGAGAGCTCACGCCTGATGAGATAACTTCCTTACAAAGCTCTCTCCGGGGCTTTTTCGGAATCTTCCCCACCGAACTCATATAATTAATTAGTTTTTTTATTTTGTGTCGATAAATAGACATGTCGGGTTCCGTGCGCTTACGCCACGTCCCCCGCGACCCCCCTTGAGCCTCACCTCGCTTCGCCAAATCGTGTGCTCGGAGGTCTAGCTGTGTGTCTACACAGCGTCGCCCCGCGCTGACCGCGCTTCCTGCTATGTGAATTTGTCAACTCATAATAAGCTTTCTCCAATTTTTTGTCGCTCAACTTGTTTGATGCTGTTCGATTTTTTCGACCTTTAAAATTTTTTAAGGACCACCTGCTATCCGTGGTCATACCCGTAAGTACGCCACAAG
>Ga0206850_10054_pt1 | contig 41534 bp, 34 predicted proteins | sample Alteio_BWOrgCont_16_FD_152885 | JGI IMG/M metagenome (GOLD analysis project Ga0206850, IMG submission 152885) | Enriched cells from forest soil in Barre Woods Harvard Forest LTER site, Petersham, Massachusetts, United States -... | ecosystem: Environmental > Terrestrial > Soil > Temperate forest >...
AGCACTTGGTTTGACAGTGAGCGAACTGCGAAACCTTCCCCTCGAGCGTCTTTTGCCGCGGATGCACGGCAAGCCTCCCGCGGATGAGGAAGCGCTGAAACTCCTTTACGAACGGGCGGCACTGCCGGATCTCGTCAACTGGATCGATCGAAATCGCGACCGTGCCGCGGAACTGCGGCCGGACGAGATTCAGGAATTGCTCGACATGCAGCCCCCCGGTGGGCCACTTGAAAAGCTAGGGGTCGAGAACTGCGTGGAAATGATCGAACGCCGCCGGAGACTGGTGTGTCAGGTGAAGGAAATCGCAGGGACCGAATACATCGAATTGCTGGAACAACTGATCCAATTGATTTTCGAGAAGGTGAAGCCTCGACGTGGATGAAGCCCGGATTTTCCGAATTCGCGTCATCAACCGGGCAAAATGATGCCTCCACGCTAGCCAGTTAATGGAGTAGCGTCCTCATCTCTCACCCACACCAACGGTGTGTACTCTAACAATCCAGGCATCTGGGCCGCAATCAAGCCTTATTCCTTTTTCTTCTCAGTGGGCTTGATACGCACGTTCCGGAAGGCAACTGGTCCGTGATCGCATTGGAGCATGAATGGTCCTGTGGGGGTTTCCTTTTTCATCCAATTTGACCCGGTTGGGGTCTTAACATCCACATTCTCGTGGATCACTTCGCCGTTGAGGACTGCTTTCACCATCACCGCATTGGTGATCTTTTCCCCCTTAGCATCCACCCGCGGCGATTTCCAAACCGCATCGAGCGTTTGCCACTCTCCCGCAGGTTTGGAGGCATTCACTTTCGGGCCGATGCCCTTGTCCAGATACTTGTATCCCATTGAGGCATCCGCACGGGGATAGATTCCACCCATATCCTCCCCCGTAAGGTTTTTCTTGCCATAACTATCGAGAATCTGGATCTCATACACAGCATGGAACTTAATCCCGGAGTTCGAGTTCTTGGCTATCAGGAACTCGACGTGGACCTCACAGTCTCCGAAATCCTGTTTCGTGATCAGATCGGGGAGGCGGCCATTCTCGCCGTTCACCCAGATTGTGCCGCCTTCCTTCTTGCTCGCAGCGAGACGTGTGCCTTTATCCCCGTTGAGTTTCACCTCGTCCGTGATAATCCACCCCGGATCGACTTTCTTCCACGCCTCGGGTTTCATCAGGTCAATCCAGCCATCGACCGGTTTGGGGTCGGATTTCTTGGGCTCCTCGGCCATCGCCGCGACTGTTGTGCAAATCACCAGAAGCAGACCAGCCTTGCGAATCAACATGATGACCCTCCGATTCGGCGAATTCTTTACCTCCATCTACCTTGGCCTATTATCATCAACGCGATTCCCTTTTCGGGGAAGCCCTACTCTTGAGGATTTTCCATGATACTTTCCCGAATCCGCGCCGGTCTTGCAGCAATTGCCCTCCTGGGCAGTGCTGCCGTTGCTTCTGCCGCCGACTGGGTATACTTCGGAACGTACACCGGCAAAGCCGGCAGCAAGGGAATTTATCGCTCGAAGTTCGATAGCACAACCGGCAAGCTATCCGCACCGGAACTTGCCACCGAGGCTCCGAGTCCATCGTTTCTCGCGATCAGTCCGAATGGGAAGTTCCTTTATGCTGTCGCGGAAACGGATGGCAAAGATGGGGGTGGTGTGCTTGCTTACGCCCTCGATGCCAAAACCGGCGAGCTGACGAAATTGAATCAAGGGACGACTGGCGGCTCTGGACCCTGCCACATCTCCATTCATCCAAAAGGTGAGTACGCCACCATCGCCAACTATGGCGGGGGGAGTACGGCTGTGATCAAACTGGGTTCAGATGGCAAGCTTGGAGAGCGAGTCGGATTCGTCCAACACAAGGGCACCAGCGCCGACAAGAGCCGACAGGAAGGCCCACATGCACACTGTTCGTTCTTCGATCCCGAGGGGAAGTACATTCTCACTGTTGATCTTGGAATCGATCGCGTCAAGGTCTTCACTCTCGACCCGAGTTCGGGTCTGAAGGAAGAAACAGAGGCGGATATCGTTACGCCTCCAGGTACTGGACCGCGACATATTGCCATTGCCCCCGATGAAAAGTTCGCCTACGTCTGCGGCGAACTCAACTCAACCGTGAACGTCGTCGAGTTGGGCGGTGACGGGAAGAACAAGATTGTGCAGACTCTTTCCACCTTGCCGGAACCAGTGAAGGGAAATTCGACTGCCGAGTGCATCCTTTCTCCGAACGGCAAGTTTGTTTATGTGTCGAATCGCGGACACAATAGCATAGCGGTCTTCAAGGTTGGCGAAGATCGGAAGTTGACTGCCGTGGGCCACATCACCGGGGACATCAAGATCCCGCGGAACTTCAACATCGACCCGAGCGGGAAGTGGATGCTGATCGCAAGCGAGCAAGGGGAGAAGGTTGGCGTGTGGGAACTGGATGAGAAGACAGGGCTTGGCAAGGAAACGGGCAACACGGTGAAGATCAGCAAACCCGTATGCGTGAAGTTTGTGCCAGTTGCGAAGTGAGTTTGGACTAGCAAGTTGGATTGCCGTTTGCGACTGGGAAAGATCAACCTGTGGACCACTTTTCCCAGTCGCCAATGGTATTCTCACATCCCCTGTCTCTTCTGTAAGTAAGCTGCCAAGTCGTGTCCCAGGTTGCCATCGGTGCGAAGGCGGACGTAATCGATCTCCATTGCGCGGCAACCGACTTCGATGGCAGTAATATGATCGTTCAGAGCCTTGAGATAACTAGCCCGGATTCCAGGGGGGTCCGTGAGGATCTCGGGCAATCCTTCCAGCCCACGGAACAGGGTGGTGTGTCGAAACGGGAAGTCGAGTTCGGCGGCATCAAGCGTGTGGAAGACCACAACCTCGTGCTTCTGGTAACGCAGGTGTTGTAACCCGGCAAGGAGAGTGGGGACATCATCGAGTAGGTCGCTGAAGACAAAGGCCATCCCCCGTCTGCCCGTTCGTCCCGCCAGTTCGTTCAAGACCGGCCCCAACATTGCCGGACCGGGATAGGGTCCATCGGCAATCACCCGACAGGCTTCCCGTAACTGAATCATCTGACCAGATGGACGGAGAAAGGCCCGCACGCCACCTGCTAGCGTTCCAATTCCAACGCTATCGGTTTGTTGAAGGACGAGATAGGCCATCGCAGCCGCAGCAGCAGAGGCAAGATCGTACTTGGTACGGCTCCCGGACCCATAGGCCATCGACTCACTTGCATCCATCAGCAACCACGCTACCAGATTCGTTTCCTGTTCGTATTGCTTCAAATGGAATCGTTCTGTCCGCCCGTACACCTTCCAGTCAATATGCTTGATGTCATCGCCGGGAGAGTATTCCCTGTGCTGTGCGAATTCAACGGCGAACCCGTGACGAGGGCTTCGGTGCCGCCCGGATAAATAACCCTCGACCACCTGCTTGGCTTCCAGTTCCAGGCGGTCGATCCGGGACAGTACAGCGGGATCAGGAATGGCAGGCATGGAGTGAAGGATAAAGGATGAAGGATGGAAAAACGCGGAACGCGGAGTGCGGAACGGAAGAAACAAAAACAGAAAGGGCCGCGAAGCACTCGACGTGAGAAGGTATTCGCTTCTTCCGTTCCGCACTCCGCGTTCCGCGCTCTTTAGCCGCCTGCCTCGCGTGCTGGCACTTCTTGTAGGAGTCTTCGTACCAGTTCGTCGGGGGTGATATTGTCCGCCTTAGCCGCGTAGTTTGTGATGACTCGATGGCGCAGGACTGGCAATGCGACAGCCTTCACGTCCTCGATCGCGACATAGGTACGCCCACGCAGGAGAGCCCGGGCTTTGGCTCCGAGAATCAAGTTCTGACCGGCACGCGGGCCAGCTCCCCAGGTGACGTATTTCTTCACAAAGTCCGGTGTGTTGGCATCGGGTGGCTCACCGAGTTGGCCGTGCGGACGAGTGAGGCGCGCGAGTTTCATGGCATATCGGATTACATAACCGGCAGCCGGCACTTTTCGGACCAACGCCTGCATTGCCATCAATTCATCGCTGCTCACGACCCGATCCACTTGTGGTCGGGTGGTTGAGGTGGTGGATTCGATCACGCGGAACTCATCTTCTTCGCTCGGATAACCCACTGTGATTGTAAACATAAACCGATCTTGCTGGGCTTCGGGTAGAGGGTACGTTCCTTCTTGCTCAATCGGGTTCTGTGTTGCTAATACGAAAAACGGATCTGGTAGTTTGTGCCTGGTACCCGCCACCGTTACCTGACGCTCCTGCATGGCCTCCAGGAGAGCAGCCTGGGTTTTGGGTGGTGTTCGGTTGATCTCATCGGCCAGCACCACGTTGGCGAAGATGGGTCCATGTAGGAATCGGAAAGACCGTTGGCCAGTGGCCCGGTCTTCCTGGAGCATTTCCGTACCTGTGATGTCGGATGGCATCAGGTCCGGCGTGAACTGGACCCTGTTAAAGGTTAGATTCATGCAGTCGGCGAGGGTCCGAATCATCAGAGTTTTGGCCAACCCGGGAACGCCCACAAGCAGCGCATGCCCTTGACCGAGCAAGGCGATCAATAGCAGTTCGAGTACCTCCTGCTGGCCAACGATTGCCTTGGCACATTCTGAGAGGATGCGATCGCTCGAATCTCGCAACTGATCGGCAGCCACGGCTTCGTCAGACGACAGGCCAACAACTTCCGCACGAATGGTCACTGTTTCTCCACAAATAGGACTCGGGCTCGTGAAGAACTTCGGTCGCGGCTGGTTTTAGGGAAGTTGGCAGTGTCAGCGGCCGAAGTTCTTGACCTACTTCAACCAACAAACCCGGTCACCTGTAGCGACCACAGCCACGTTGCGCTCGAAGCAGACGGTTACTGCCGGTCCCAACGCCGGGACTTCGATCTTGCCCAGGAGTCGGCCTGTCTCCAGATCGAGCATCAGAATCGGGAAAGATCGCACGACCCACGCATCATACAGCCCAACAGCCAGCCCGGGGAGTCGCCACATCTCGGGGGTTTTCTGGAGATTGCCGATCATCCTGTTCCAAAAATCGGTAATGGGTTCACGAGGAATCGCGGCGTGGGGATAAACGATTGCGCATTTCTGACCCGCACACACCACCCATCCACTCACACCATGCAACTCCGGCAACTTCACTTCCCATGTCGTTTCGCCGGTCTTGAGTTCAATCGCCACGAGCGAATTCCCAACAGGCAGGTATACCCGATCGGTGTCGATATTGGCATTCGCCAGGCTCAGGCGATCTGTATCGAGAAACGCAGCTCCTCTTTTCCACTTGGACTTCCCGTTCTCGATGCTAAGGCGATCGAGTTCTACACCATGATTGCGCGAAACTGCGATCAGAAGAACTTCTCCCCAGGATCTGATCTGTGGAGGCTCACCTCTGAGACTGGACTCTCTTTTCTCTTCAAAGTAAGTCCATTTCACTCGCTGCGTGACGAGGTACAGCATTCGGATCAAGCCTGGATTCTTCGGCATCGCGGTGAAGTTCAGCATTCGGATCAAGCCCGGTCCATCTGCCACAGCCAACTTGTTGGTTTCGACAACGACAGGTGGTAGCGCCCACCACACCCGGGCTGTCTGCTCTCCGATACCTGGCAGATCCGATAACCGACCTGTCTCCGTGCTGATGAACCATCGCCGCCCGTCGGAGAGCTGGACTGCGATGAGTCGGGAGTTCAAGGAGAATTCAGAGCCAAATCGAGGAGCATCGGGAAAACTGGCCGGAGAAAAACCGGATTCTCCATTCGTACCCACAATCCAAGCTATACGGCGAGTAATGAGATCGAAGGCGATCAAATGTCTTTCGCCGAGTCGTGCCACAAGCCAGGAACCGGAAAGTCGGAAGGCCGAAAGTTCAGGGGGTGAAACGACATCATCCGTGTACATCCGAAACTCGCCGGGCTGATTTGGAAGAGGATCGGTGATTGGAACACGAAACACCCACACAGGAGCCCGACCGGAACCATACAACGCAATGGTTGAGGAGCCTGCGACGACGAAGCCATTGGGCGTGTCCGCAACATGCGTGAACTCGCCAACCGCCTCATGTTTGGTTTCATCCCCGTTTATGAGCGAGATGGCGTGTAACTCGGAGGAAGTGGTCAGGTAGATTCGTCGAGGGGTTGTCGAACCCTGGATCAAATTAAGAGGTGCGGAACCGCGGGGGAGTCGAAGAGTTCGATCAATCTCTGCATCCGGTGCCAGTTGGGGGATGTCCTCCAGCTTCGACATCCCAACGCGCGTGGGAGCAGGAGGCAAGACGGGCGGTTCTCGTCCAAGGTGCCGCAGTAGTAAATTCTCGAGTGTGATCGGGATGCCATCTGGTGGAATCACCCACTCAGCCCGTATCCCTGGCGTGAGAACGCCTCGAACATCTTCGGGGAGTTTGGTCTCGACATCGACCTTTGGCGAGAGCAGCAGCAGGCGAGCCGCGGCCCAGGCGCGGTAAGGTGGAGGGAGATCGCTTCGGGCCACTTGAGTCAGCTTTGACCGAGCGAGTGCCAGTTTACCGTCCGCGAGGTTTAATTCCGCTTGCGTCGTGAGTCTGTTAAATCGCAATCGGACTGGATCGCTTTCTGATCGCCCAACACGCGGACCAAACTGTTTCAACTCCGAGAGATAGCCCCACACTTCCTTTGAGGTCACAACAATCAACACGCCGTCCGCATAAATGATGTTCCCAAAGTATCCTCCTGGTGAGCCATCTGGATTGTTCAATGTAAGAGGATATCGTCTGCCATCATTGGTGTGTAAGACTAGCAATCCATTAGCAGTCGGATAGAAAACGACATCATCGGTCACGAACCCGCGACCGTATCCTGGGGCTGCGGTAGACTTTTCTTGTATCCATCCATCAGGTTTGAGGTCCGAGCCGTTAGCGACATTCAGACCCCGGATGCCCCGAACTTGCCGCACGGTCGTAATAATGAGTCGCCCGGCGGAAACTCCGACAATCTGAACACCTTCAACCGGTGTGGATTCCCAGAGCATCCTGCCGTTCTCAGGATCAAGTGCGTAGACGTGATCGGCATCGGTCGGTGCAACGAAAACCCGCCCTCCATAGGCCACTGCCGGGGCTGGATCCGAAGAGCGGTTGGAATCGACTTTGCCTGAGCGGGGATAACGAAACGCCCAGGCTCGATGACCGGTCGTGGCATCCAGCGCGACCACGGCTCCGGTATTCGTGCAAAACACCACGTTTCGCCCTGCAAGTGTGACCAGTTCCTGCCGTGTTCTGTTGTCGTTTGCGACGGTCATCTGACTTTCGCAGACATCGGTCATCCAGACGGGTTGGTTGAGTTCGACATCTGCATCAGCGGGATCATAGCAAACAATCCCGTGAACGATGCGTCCACTCTCGAATCGAACATACGCGGCCCACATCCGGCGACCGGATATTAGTGGCGCGCCTTCCCACATTGCGGAGGTCTTCCCATCCCCTCCGGGTACTTTTATCCTCCAAAGCTCCTTCACCCCCCCGGAGACTTCTGCTTTGAGTGCAAAGCAGATAATGGCGCTCTCACTCGCTTTCCCATTCTCGGACAGGGCGGGTACTCGAAAGACAGGCGGACCCGTCCGAACGTAGAGTTTCCCACCGGCGACCGTGAGTGAAGGACAGGGATCGGGTGGTGACTTTTCATCCCGCTTGGTTGTTGGTGTGTGTGCGGGTACTCGTGAGGAAAGCTTATGTCGGACGGTCTGTGTGCCGGTGAGCAGATCGAACCCACAAAGTTGCTGGCCATCCGTCACGTAAACCCGCCCATTGACCACAACTGGGTGCCCGAAAGGTGGGTGAGGAGAGTCAAAAACGGACGGCAACTCCTTAACCCAACTGCGCCCTGGAAATTCGTCAGGAAACTTGTGTGGAGTCTTCCCCCACTCCACAGGAAGACGAACTCCAATGCTACCCGAATGATCGGGACTGCCACCAAATGTCGGCCAATCGGTTCCAGCGTTCGCGCTTAAGGGCAATCTGGGCGGAGTTTTGAGTTGTTCAGAAAGAATCGTCGCCAGAAGTCCATCCTTGCCCGCCAGTGTTCCTTTTGCCGTGGCGTACTTCGTTTGGAAGGCAGTCAGTTCGGTTCTGGCGCGGTCGAGATCGCCCGAGAAAATTGCCGCGAGTACGATTCGAGCACGAACTGGGGCAGGGTCAGCTTTCGAGCCGGGGTAGATAATGTCTGCCCTGCCAATCGAAACAAGGGGATGGTTCAAAATGAGGCTTAGGAATTGTTTCGTTTCGTCCGCATTGAGAAGCTTTTTAATTTCCTCCTCAAAGTCATCCCGCGAGAACTCCTTGTCTTTCAAGGGATTAAGTTTACACAGCACGGATTCGGGCACTTTTTCGTTCTTCAAAGCAACAATCACTTGGTCTGAGAGTTTGAACCCCGAAACAAGCCGTCGCCAGATAAGTTCCGCTATTCGGAATTCCCCACGTTCAAAGAGAATATCTCCTAACAGGAGCAATCCTTCATCGGCCGAGCGGGAAACAAAATACCGATCGATGAGTTGCCAGAGTGGAGCAGGATCGCGGGTCCGTTTCGCGACTTCCAGGAGTTTGCGGGCTGGCGTTTCGATCTGATCCTGGTAGTTTTTGAGGGCCTCAGGAGGCAACTTGGCGAGAATTTGTTGAGCGATCCACTGTGCAGTCCTGAAATGTTTTCCATCCACGGCGATCAGGTCGTTTGCGGCTTCATCCAGAATCCGCTGCAAATCATCAGTAGCATCAGCCGTTTTGCCAGCAATCAGTTTTTGATCGGCCTCGAAAAGACGCTTACGGGTTTGCGCGGAATCGCCATAGATGTTGGCCAGGTCTGGTGCCTGTCCCCACGCAGGCATATCAGCAGTTATGAGAAAAAACAGCGTTGCAACCGTGCGATATACCCAGTTCATGCGGCCAACCCGTGACGAGGTTCTATACCTGTTATTCTTGACATTCCTGCGCCAAGCACAAGAATCTCTAGCGGAAATTGTTACCAGCAATCGCTTGGAAAACGTTTGGTCCCTGAAAATCAAAACCACCCGCGCAATAGAACACGATCCCTCTTACAACAAACATCATGGCAGTTTCCCTGACTTCTCGCTACGCACCTGTTGTACTTGTCGCTTTCCTGGGGGCCGGGTGTAGTGAGTCATATATCCCTCCACACTCTCCTATCCCAGCCGGTCAATACCCGCTGCGGGCAGACCTGATGGTGGTTGGAAAAACCGGGCTGGATGGTGCGCCAAAGCATTGGCCTTCGGCCGGTTTCCCACCGCTCAAGAGCGCCCAGTTTCCGCGCAGGACACCGGATTGGGATATCGCGGAAGACATCCGCAAGCAGATTGGGAAAATTGTACTCGACCCGACGACGGACCTGAATCCGTCACAGTCGGGACTTATCGCACGACTCCTGGAGGGGACTTTTGGTATCCCCGCCGAGCCCCACGTGAGGGTTCCTGGATGGGATGACGTGGTGGTTGCGGGTGTTGCACGACTCAAGCCCGATAAAGGCGTTTTCGAGAATGTGGCGGCATTCGCCGCGGCGTTTCAGAAATGGGATGCCACACGCTGGAAGAAAGACTGGACTTCAGCGAACGGTGTGAAAGTCGATCTCAAGCTCGATGATCTGGCTCTGGCTCGCGGGTCAGTGATTTACCGCCGGTGGTGTATGCAGTGTCACGGTCTCACAGGTGCCGGCAATGGCGAACAAGCCATCGAACTTGTTGCGATGCCACGCGACTATCGCCAGGGGATTTTCAAGTTCATCACGGCATTTCCCACTCCGGGGCAGGCAAGAGGAGGATTGACCCCAAAAGGCAAGCCCCTCCGGGAAGATCTCAAACGGACCATCCGCAACGGCCTCGAAGGGTCGATGATGCCTGCATTTTCGACGCTATCCGAACAGGAACTCGAAGATCTGATCGGCTACGTGATCCATTTGAGTATCCGAGGTGAAACCGAATTCGTAACGATGGCCCGGGCAATGCAACCCGAGGAGACAGACCCGGACCTGGTGGGTGTAGAACTGGAATGGCTATTCGTTCAGAACTTACTTTCTGTTCTGGATAACTGGGGGCTCGCGGCTCGAAGTCCAATTCCAGTTCCACCAGAACGCACGCGCACGGACGAAGACCGACTTCTCTCGGCATTCCGCGGCTACAAGTTTTACAACTCGGCTGAGTTTGGGTGTGCTGCCTGTCACATCAATTTCGGTCGGGAACCGGCACTCAAGTGGGATTTGTGGGGGACAGTAGTTCAGCCGCGAAACCTGATGCTGGGGGTGTACCGGGGTGGTCGTCGGGGCGAGGATTTGTATGCCCGCATTTACGGCGGGATCCATCCCAGTGGCATGACTCCCTTCCAACCCACCCTGGCGACTGGTCCTTCATATCCCGACCGACCCGACAAGATCTGGAATCTCGTTCACTTCCTGCAAGCCCTGGCTGATCCAGCGGAACGGCAGCAGTTGAAAGATCCCACAATTCTTGCCCGCTTCAAGGAGAGACTGAAAGCCGATAGCGACCTGTTCCTGGATGACCTCAATGGCGTGAAAATCGATCCATGAGCGTGTGAGAACGATTCCGTAGGACTCTGGTCGCTTGCTCTCCCAATACGCCAAGAATAACTCCGATACAGTCTGCCACCGTTGGTTTGATGCGAGCCGTCAGTGATCGGAGTCACCCTGTTGGTTTTCGCATGCTTGAGACCAGTGTCTACAATATCTGGGAAAGGAGGTAACAGATGGTTGCCATTCGACGAATTCTCGCACCGGCTGACTTCGATGTCTGCTCGTCTCCAACGATTCGATATGCCGCGGAACTTGCAGAGAAGTTTGGCGCGGAATTGATCCTTCTACACATTGTCCAGGATCTTGCACTGGCAATGCCGGATGCTGTCATGCCAACCCCTGTTCCCGCCCCTGCGTTGACGCAACTCATCGATGCAGCCAAGACCGGCCTTGAAAATCTTGTGAAGGCTGAGAATCTTGGCCGATTAAACCCGAGACTGGAAGTGCGGGTCGGCTCACCCGCAGGGGAGATTGTCGCGGTGGCGAACGATCTGAAAGTGGATCTTGTGTGCATTGGCACACACGGTCGGGGCGGTCTTGCCCATTTCCTGCTCGGTAGCGTTGCGGAAAAAGTGGTGCGACAGGCACCCTGTCCTGTCCTCACTATTCGTCCACCCACGAAGTGAAGTAGAGCAGGCTGACTCCATATGGTTATCTCATGGAACTTAGCCAGGAATTAGAGGAGAAGCGAGCCAAGTTGCTGGCAGTCCTGGGGGGATTGCCCGGTGTCGCTGTTGCATTTAGTGGTGGGATCGATAGTACAGTTGTCGCGAAAGCCGCGATGGTGGCCCTAGGGATAAAGGCTGTGGCTGTGACCGCCGACAGTCCCAGTGTGGCCCGATCGGAACTCGCGGATGCCAGGCGACTTGCCGAACTCATCGGTATCCGACACATCGTCGTCGCTACCGATGAGTTCGCGAATCCGGACTACCTGAAGAACGATGGGACGCGCTGTTATCACTGCAAGACCGAACTGTATTCGACCGTTGAACGCTTGTTACCTGAACTGGGCGTTCCCGTGGTGGTCAGTGGTGCGAACCTGGATGATCTGGGTGACTACCGCCCGGGACTCGTTGCCGCGGCTGAACACTCCGTTCGCCATCCTCTCCAGGAGGCCGGCTTCACGAAGGCTGATGTACGCGGCCTCGCACGCCTCTGGAACATCCCAACCTGGGACAAGCCCGCTGCTCCATGTCTTTCAAGTCGCCTGGCACCAGGGTTAGCCGTGACGGTCGAGAGGACAGGACGCGTTGAGGCGGCCGAGGCATTTCTACGATCGCTTGGGTTGCAGGAGTGTCGCGTGCGCTATCATGAAGGCGACCTGGCACGAGTGGAGGTTCCAATAAGCGAGATCGTTAAACTTGCGACCGAGCAGACGCGATCGGAATTGACCCGGGAGTTTCACCGACTCGGGTTCAAGTTCGTTACCCTGGATCTCGATGGATTCCGCTCGGGGAGCTTGAACGAACTGGTATCGTTGGAGTTGAAAGTTCGTTTCCGCCCGGCCTGAGTTCTTCACGGTTTCCATTTACACCCAAACTTATCCATTAGCCATGAACCCGCTCCCTGCTCCTCGCGCTCTCGAACAATACTTCCTCGAAGCCCGGTGTAAACTCCTCGATCTCGCAGCGATCCTGGACCGGCTTGGAAGGGGTGAACACGTCGGAGTTGCTGAGTCAGACCCACGCGTCGCCAGGATCGACAAGGCGATCGGAGTATTGCTATCCGAATCGCCTAATAAGGCTGAGCTGATCCAGCAGATTTTCTCCCTGGAGTACGATCCGAACTGGAAGCGACCCAATCCCCGGTTCTGAGTCTGCGGGTGGCGATCTCTGCATACACTTGCTATTTTCTCGCGGTGGGGGTTTCTCCACGCGATTCTCTCCTTTACCATGTCCGGGTATGAGTGCGGACCCAATGGTGTGTACCTGGCCGCTTCTTCGTCTCCAATGCCGAGGACTCCATTGCCCATTCAACTAACTTGCCCCTCATGTTCGAAGAGACTACAAATCGGGGATCAATATGCCGGGAGGCGGGTTTCCTGCCCTGGTTGCAAAACAATCCTGACCGCCCCTGGAGCCCTGGCCACACCAGCGGCTGCTTCGCCTCCCGCTCCAGCACCTGCACCGGATGCTGCCAAGGCATCCGGAACAGTCAAGGCTCCCGCAACTGCGCGGACAACAGTTCCTCCTCCCCCTCCGGTTCCCCTCCCTGTGACACCTCCAGAGGAGTCATCGGAGAAACCGTTCTCGCTTGCCAAGAAGAAAACTGCCAAATCCGAGGCTCGCGATAATGAGTCGGATGATGACGATCCATCACCTCGCAAGAAGCATCTTGAGGAGAGAGAGGATGATGACGATCCCTCGCCCCGCAAGAAGCGGGATAACAAGCGAGATGATGAGGCTCCATCCAGACGAAAGCATGACCGAGGCCGGTCATCAAAATGGCAAGATCCCACACCGAAACTGTGGAGCGGATTTGCGGGTGGCTGTTCGCTAGCCTGGTGGGGCTTGTGGATCGAATTCCTCTCTGTCGTGTATTGGTTCGGCATCTTAGGCTATATCTTCTTGGGTCTGTTGGATGACCCTCGCGGGATGCTGTTCAAGATTAACGATGCAGGTGGCCCGGCTATATTCGTTCCCTTCTTCGCTGGGGTGTTGCTAGGGACTACCCTGACATTCCTTGGTAGGACGCGGATGCTCACCATCCCGTCTGGCACGGGTGCCAAGAAAGTCTTTTTAGGAGCCTGGGCATTTACAGGGATCCGAGTGTTGGCAGCCATTACCGCGGCGATTCTCATTGTGATGGCGAGTACTGAGTGGCCAGATGTGAGAACCGTGACACCAACAGATTGGGATACCAAGGGTAAAGACGCCTTCCTCCACTTTGTTCTGGCATTATTTGCGTTCGTGATCAGCATCCCATTCTGGATTCTCGCGGACTTAACGACCATTCCGGCGATAGCAGTGGTTGGTGGAGCGATCCCCAGCCTCCGAGTTCGGCGTCGGGCTGGTTGGGTCACATTTCTCCTCCAAGGGCTTCTTCTGGCCTATGTTTTTGTTTCAGGCAGTGGTGGCACTGTTGTGGGCATTGCAGCGAACAAGATCGATTTCAAACCCAAGATAACGGAAGAAAGTTCGTCTCCATCCAGCGGTAAGAGTCCGCCTTTGACACCAACCAAGGCAAAGGAAGACATCGACAGTAGCGTGAAGGGTGTCAAAGCAGTTGTGATGCTGATGCTAACGACATGCGTGGCGATCCAGTTCTTGTATACCATTCTCTTTGCCTCACTCTATGGTGCAGGCCGCCGAGGAGCGATCGAGGAAATGGAGCGTGCGGAAAACGAAGTGGATGATGACGAATGATCGATCCCTATTGGGTTGGTGTCTGGGATAGCAGAGATATGTCGGACTATCGAATCATTTTTCAGCCCCGGGGTTTATCCTTGGGGCTACCTCGCTTACTATGTCCGACACGGTGCGAGATTTTGCCGAGATCCATTAATCGTTTTCCATCGTCAGCACAGGGTTCGGATTTCCGAGCTTCGTGCAGGCCTGGAAGTAAACACTGTCGCGATTTTCCTTACCGCCCGATCGTGCGGGGTTGCTGGAGTGCCTTTCCATGCCGATCACATTAGGTTGCCCATCCTGTGGAAAGCGGTTCAAGGCACGCGATGAATCTGCGGGAAAGCGAGTGAAATGCCCTTATTGTGGGGCACCGGTGACTGTCCCGACTGCAGAGGAATCCGCCGCGGCGGCAGCCCCGACGATGGCAATTCCACCGCCAACCGCAAAGTCTTCCTCACTCGCGGACTCGGCCCCGGTTCCTCTTCCACCTCCCCGTTCGACTCCGGCAGCGGCTCCGCCGTTCTCCCCCCCTGCACCCGCACCGGTGGCAACTCCAGACGACTGGGGGGCGGAACCAAATCCGCCCAACGAACCGAAACCGATAGTGGTGGAACCACCACCTGTACCTCCGGTTCAACCTCCAGCATTTCCGATGTTGCCCAAGGTAAATGACAAGTCGAAAAAGGGGATCAAAGCCAAACCGGAACCCAAGCGATACACAAGCGACGCCACATCGAAAACTCCCGAACAGATCGCAGCGCCAGGGTGGCGTAAGGCACGCGGGGGGATGTTCTGGGTTCTGTTCGCCCTGTTTTTCCTGACCATTCCGGGCTTTGTTGGGTTTGCAAAGGCAGTATTGCCTCGAGCTGGCATCGAAATCCCAAAAGGCGAAGGATGGGTCATCCCTGGCTATGTCAACACGAATGACGAGGGTGCTGTACATATGAAGAAGGAGGAGCAGATTGATGTGCTGGTCTATGCAGTCCCAGTGATAATTGCCGGGCTGGTATTGAGTTTTGGCCGACTGACCTGTGGCGCGGTCCCGCGGAGTTGTGGGGCAAAGGGAATGTTCGCATTCAGTGGCCTCTTCACCTTCATGGCATGGGTGGGGTTAGTGACCGCAGGTGTGTGTAAGTTATTGCTGTTCGACGAGACTTACCGACATGCGGGGATTGGATTTGTGATCCTGGGTTCCGTGGCTGAGTTCTGGTTCTTGACAGGTCTAGCGGCGAGCGGTATCGCATTGAAGCGGCCGAAAGCAGCCAGGGCAGTAGGGTTGATCGGGTTCTTCTTCGCTCTGACTGCCGCGATCCCGGCTGCGGGATGGGCGATTTACTCTCGAGAATGGCGACCCAAACCGCCAGATGAAGAATGGAAGCTCTATGAACAGGCTGCGTTAATGCTCGGCTGGTTACTCCTGATTGGCGTCTACTGGCGGGCCGTTGGGGCGGTACGAGGTGCAATCCGCGACTTCCTGGAAAGTGTCGAGGAGTGATGACCTCGCGCCTCCATCAGACATCGTGGAGGTTGTCGGCTTTCGAGATGCCATGCTCCTGTTTGAGGCATCTGGATCGGATATGAACATGGGAAGGGTTGACGCTGGCCGCGCGTAGACATTCTCTTCAGTTTCTATTCCGGAATGCGACTCCGCTCGCAGGCTTCTATATAAGTTGTTTCCAGATTCAACGCGACAGTTCCGAACTCCATGAGGGCAAGGGGGACGATTGGAAGAACTGACCCCACTGCTAGCGGCCACATCCACAGATCGATCGCATCTTCCTTGTTCCGGTGAACCGGTCGATATGCGGATGTATAAATCGGCGGGTTGCCGGCCATCTCGAACTTCGCATCGTGCTTGGCAAGGTTCACGAGCCAATTATGGAGATTCACCAGTCGTCCAGTGACGATATCAATCACCACCAACCCAATGCCTTTGGCAAGGCAACTCAGACACTTGCCCGCAAATGTTTCGCGAGATTCGGCATCGTCCTTGTTCCCTGGACACACCAGTTCAATCACCGCGAGAATGCGAGAAGCGCGCAGCGTATCCCGAACTTCTACACGATACTCTTCGGGGAACGAAACGGGCATGGAAAGGGTGGTTGCCGGCGGTAAGTAGATGGCCTTTTCGATGGCGACTGCAATTCCCGCATCATCTGTTGATCTCCCCGGAATGTCATTGCGTGTTTCGCCAGCATCCAGGGAGAGCAACTCCTTTTCAGCCACATCTGCCGAAACGAATGGACCAAGATGCTGAGGAGCGGATGCCAAAAATCGTTTCGGCAATCGACGGTTCAAATCCGCAGCAATGCAGCTTCCCCATTGAGAATGGAACGACTCCCACTCATGGATATCCGAGAGGGGTCGATGAAAATGGTCGTAGAGAGGCATCGGATCTCCTGGCTTGAATCTACTTGATGCGGGTCTGATCCCAGTAGTGAATCAGGTCGATTCGGGTCACAATGTCCACCACTTTGCCCTCATGCGTGGCCAAAACGCCGGTGTAGCCTGCAAGCAGCAACCGGTAAGCTTCATCCAGATGTGTGTGAACATCCACAACAGGCAGCGGACGCGACATCAACTCGCTGATTGCCACATTGGACGGGTCTTTTCCGTCGTGAAGGATGCGCGCCAGACTAACTTCTTGCACGCTCCCAACCGGTCGTCCGCCATCCATCACCGGCAGTTGGGATATGCCCGTTGCTTCCAACAGCTTAATAGCTTGTTCCGCCGTTGAGTCTGGCGCAATTGTCACGAGTTGCCTGTCGCCGCGTTTCTTGAGAAGATCGCCAACCGAATGCGCGAGTGGCTCAGCGAACGATAGCTTATTTTCCGCCAGCCAACGGTCATCAAAGAATTTACTCAGGTAGTTCCGACCGGTATCGCACCCAAGTGCCACGACCAAATGCCCGGAACCCAGGCGGCGAGCATATCGCAACGCCGCGGCTACGTTCGTGCCCGTGCTGCCTCCAAGGAGCATACCTTCCCGACGAGCGAGTTCCCGTGCTACATGGAACGATTCCGCATCGCTAACTCGTTCCCAGTCATCGACGTACTGACTCGAAAAGGTTTTTGGCACAAAATCCTCGCCAATCCCCTCGACTTTCCACGGTTTGGGAGAACCACCCGAGAGCACGGAACCCTCGGGATCCGCACCGACCACCTTGATGTTCGAGTTTCGCTCCTTGAGGTAACGTCCAACTCCCGACACCGTTCCGCCCGTGCCAACACCGGCCACAAACACGGTCACCTTGCCTCGCGTTTGTTCCCAAATCTCCGGGCCGGTCGTTCGGTAGTGGATCTCAGGATTGGCGAGATTCGTAAACTGGTTTGGCCGCCAGGCTCCAGGTATTTCGCGGGAAAGTCGATCCGCAACGCCGTTGTAGCTTTCAGGCGAATCGGGAGCAACGCCCGTGGGTGTGATGACGACCTCGGCCCCATATGCCTTGATCAGGGCGACCTTCTCGTTGGACATCTTGTCCGGCAACACGAAGATGCACCGATACCCCTTCACCGCAGCCACCATCGCCAGTCCAACGCCGGTATTGCCGGCCGTGGCCTCAATGATCGTTCCACCGGGACGCAGGAGTCCCTTGACTTCCGCCTCGGCAATCATCGCTTGGGCAACTCGGTCCTTGACACTCCCCCCGGGATTGGTCATTTCCACCTTAACGGCAACCTTGGCCTGGAGCCCTTCAGTCAGCCGATTCAAGAGAACCAGCGGCGTTCGGCCAATCGCGTCAAGGATGGTATCGAGCATGAGAGGGCTCCAGTATGAGGATGGGTAATGATGTATTGTCGGCTGGTTGGAGTGCTGTGGGCAAGGTGAGTGTGAACGCCCATCCGGCATATTCTTGAACGAGTGAACCAGAAAAGGCAGAAAAACCCTAACTCAACTGTTGGCATCGGAGGGTCTTATCACCTAAAGTGGTCAATCTCCTCTCGTCGATGCCCTTCGTCCCATGTGTTCGCATGAGTCTGCCGAGTCAGTCTGTTGCTCTGTTGCAGGCAGCCCGGGATCTCGTCAAGAGCCTTCCGGCCGATGCCGTGTTGCTGCTTACTGAGACCACAATCGATTGGGACGAGGTCACCCGGATGCTCGCCGGGTGTAAGCTTTTCGTCGCCGCGGAAAACCCAGCTCTCACAAAATCGCTCCGCGAACGCGATGACTGGACAGTTATCGACCTCGATCCCGAACCGATCCCCACCCAGGAAAGGATGAACTCGGCATTGCTCAAAGCCGTCTCTGAGAATCAACTCCAGCCCGGAGCGCATATTGTCGCCCTCTATAACGGTATCGCCACTTTGGAGAATGCCCCGGAACCGGTCGATAGCCTGAGCGTGATTCATCTCGGTGAACACCTGGAGCGGATGACCGCTCAGGATCTCCGCGTTCTCGGTAACGCCGCCCCACTCGATGTGTTGCGGGCTGTCGTGGATCTTGCCACGGAAATTGGTCGTGAAGGACGAGAGGGTCAACCCGTCGGCACAATCCTGGTTGTCGGGGATACTCGCAAGGTACTCAGTCTCTCACGGTTCCAGAATTTCAACCCGTTTCGAGGCTACACCCGACTGGAACGCGATATTCGGAACCGCGACGTGCGAGAACAGATCAAGGAAATCTCCAAACTGGATGGCGCAATACTGGTCGGGCGAGATGGAATCGCTGAGGCGGCCTGCCTGCACTTGAACGCCCGGTCGGATGGAGTGAATCTCCGCAAAGGGTTCGGGAGTCGTCATATGGCCGCGGCGGGCATCAGCAAACAGACGTCTGCCATCGCCTTTTGCGTGAGTCAGTCTTCAGGGTCAGTCCGGGTTTTTCAAAAAGGAGAAGAGGTACTCCACATCGAACCACTCGCTCGTCCGCACGTCTGGCAAGGGTTTAAGCTGGAAACCCAGGAACCAAGCGCTGACGCCAAGGATGATGTGGAATAGGAGCGAGTGTTCAGTTTTAAGCCCGACCTACTGCAGCAGAACCAACACTTCTCCCCGTGCTCCTGCCAGAAGATCACCGCGGTAACACCGCACAGGTTCGACCATGCCCTTCGGCACATCGATACCGAGTTGTTGTACCTTCGCGCTGAGTAGTGGAAGGAACGATGGTCGATATTCACACGCGAAGCGGAACGAGGGCGGCAAGCTCGGTTCGTGATTAGTGATGATGGTTCCGCGTTTCATTCCAGCCCCCAGCCCCTCCTGAACCCCGCCAAGCAATACAACTGTTCCCGCAATCATGGATGCACACGCGAATTCCCCACAACCCCGTTCGACGATGATGAGTCCTCGCCGCATGAGTAGCCCAAGTTCATCGCCAGCACTGCCACGGAGTAGGATTGTTCCACCAGTCATGCCACGCCGGGAACCACGATAGGCGGCTCCAACCTGATTACCAGCCTCCCCTCGAACTTCGATATATCCACCCTTCATCTCAGCCCCAAGCCAGTCACCGGCTACGTTGTCGATTATTAGCCTCCCCCCTGTCATAATGGCACCGGCATGCATGCCGACATCATTTTCAACGTAAATGGACCCCTCAGTCATCCGCGCACCTATGCCTTTGACATTTCTGGTATCGCCAGCAAAATGCAGATTTACTCCAGGCAATTTTGAGCTGGAAACCACATGGAAGAACTCTCCGAGTGGCTCAGTGCGGTTGCCATGAAGAACAGTTAACTTTGCCACTTCGATTGCTGAAAGACCTGCCACGCGCTGCGGTGTGATTCCATCCAAATCGAGTGGTATGGGCGAGGGCGTGTGGAGTGTGAGCTTGAACATGAGTTTCTGAGGTGCAAGAAGGGGTAGTTGTGTCACCCGACGTGTTCATCCGCCTTCAGCGCGGCTTTCGATTAGCGCGCGTAGGTGTATGTGGAATGGTCCGAGCTTACCCCCATAGTTCCCCGCAGTGAGCCGTCGCACGCCCGGATTCTTCGTTGCAGCAAGCATCGCCTCCCAGGTGGCGCGCTCGACAGCAGCAAGGTCAAGACCATCGATGACAAGCTCATAGACGGCGTTGACCCCATCGGGTAATTCCGAAGCAACAGCGCCCCGGAGCGTGGGACAATAGGCATCGTTGGTGCTGGCCTTGAGCGCCTTGTACTTGCTGCCTACCTTGCTGCCGGATCGCACGACACCACCCGGGAACGGAAGGATCACCCCAGGAACGTGTCGAGCAGCTGCGACCGCGGCTTCCGCCGCACGTAACCCACTGGTCTGAGTTTCCGCGAGAATCAGCAGATTCCCACCGGCCACTGCTTTGACTGTGCCAAACACATCCTCGCAAAGGAACTCGCCATCCATCACAGGGATTCGCCAGAATCGACGGTCGTCGAGCAGTTTACTGATCTGCCACCCATCCCCAAAGAATCGCAGGTTCCCACCAATTCTGATCGATCGTGCGGGGTCGATGGGCAGGGCGTTAAAACAGGAGGTCGTTGGGCATGTGAGAATACATTGTGCGACCCGATTGATGAGGGCTTTCTGGAGAGCATCACGACTGAAAGCGAAAAACAGGAGTGTGACCCCAGGCCGCCCATCTGGTGTATCGCTCGCTGGGAGTTCTTGTTCAATCCCCGCCTCGGCATCGCAGCCAATGACCGATGCCGCGTATCCAGTTGCAGCGACTGCGGCTTCCCGCGCCCAGCCAGGAGTTTCGGCGGTGACCACCAGACGGGCGGCAGTCATTCCGAACGCCTCAGCGAAAGTGTCCTCGACTTCGACACCATTGAGTTGCAGCACGGTTCACATCATCAGGGGAAGTAGGGTAAGGACTTCCGTTCATTGGTTCTCTTGATCGGATCGAATGAGGCAAGGCCAGAGAGCTTCATCGTCCCGTCGGGCTGGCGCGTGAATCTTGCCCGGAGATACATTGGTGCCTGCTTGCCATCGGCCTCACCTTTCGCGAGGAATCCGATCTCAACAGTATTCGCATCCACTTCGGTCACATCGTCGCGGGCAAAGTCCCATGCTGCGACATGGACGTTATACTGTTTCAAAACCTCCCATAACACAGACTTCCGAAGGTCATCCCGCGAGATTGTTTTGGGTTGCCCACCTTCTCCCTGATATTGAAAAGTATCGGCAAGATTACTCAAGAAGGCATCGCTGTCGCGGGCATCCGCGGCCTTCGTCATTGCCAGGACACGTCGCACGGCCTCTTCCCTTGGGCTCTCAAACAGTCGATCAAGTAGGACAACAATACTCGTCAACGCCATCACACAACCAAAGACAATGAGGCTTCGCCGATCGCGACGGTTCCACCACACGCCCCCGCAAACAATAACTGCCAACGCGAGGGTCACATAAACGGCGAGCGGGGGATCGCTCAGAAAGGTGGGCATGTTTTTTAGGAGTTGAAAGTTGAAAGTTGAAAGTTAATGAGTTTGGTTAAGGCCGCTTGGCACTTTCCACTTTCAACTTTCAACTATTTATCTCATCGCCGCAACTCTGCACCATAGACGGCGGACGAGCCGAGTTGTTCCTCGATTCGGAGTAACTGGTTGTATTTGGCGATACGATCCGTCCGACTGGCGGAGCCAGTCTTGATCTGACCGCAGTTGGTGGCCACTGCAAGGTCGGCGATGGTCACATCCTCGGTTTCGCCGCTACGGTGACTCATGATCGAGGTAAACTTGTTTCGCTTGGCTGTTTCCACCGCATCGAGTGTTTCGGTCAGAGTGCCAATCTGATTGACCTTAACCAAAATGCTGTTTGCGCTGCCCTCGGCAATGCCTTTCTTCAATCGCTCCGTGTTCGTTACGAACAGGTCATCGCCCACAATTTGAACCTTTCCGCCTAGCTTCGCCGTGAGCTTCTTCCAACCTGCCCAGTCGTCCTCTGCCAACCCGTCCTCAATGGAACGGATCGGGTACTTCGCACAGAGCCCGGCCAACAGGTCAATCATTTCATCCGATGAAATCACCTTCTGCGGCGCACTTTTGAAGAAGCAGTATCCTTCTTTGCCATGCTGGTGTTTTGCTTCCTCAAATAACTCCGTGCAGGCCAAATCCAGCGCGAACGCCACATGCTCACCGAGCTTGTAGCCTGCCTTCTCGATCGCAGTTGAGATGATCGCCAGTGCATCATCGGCCGAAGCAATATTCGGAGCAAAGCCACCTTCATCGCCGACTGCCGTGTTCAATCCTTTATCGTGCAGAACTTTTTTGAGACTGTGGAATACTTCGGCACCCATCCGCAGCCCTTCGCGGAACGTGGGCGCGCCGACCGGCATAATCATGAATTCCTGAAAGTCCACAGTGCTGTCCGCATGCTTTCCGCCGTTAAGGATGTTCATAAGCGGGATCGGTAGAACACGAGCATTCGTCCCACCGATGTAGCGATAAAGCGGCAGGCCAAGAGAGTTGGCTGCTGCATGAGCCGCAGCCATTGAAACACCCAGGATGGCGTTCGCTCCGAGCCGAGCCTTGTTCGGAGTGCCGTCCAAACCGATCATCTTCCGGTCGATGCCGGTCTGATCGAAAACGCTCATTCCAGTAACTGCTGGGGCGATTCCATCGAGTACGTTGCGAACAGCAGTCAGGGTACCTTTGCCCAGGTATCTTTTTTTGTCCCCATCGCGGAGTTCGACCGCTTCATGTGCCCCTGTGCTGGCACCACTCGGAACGGCAGCGCGGCCAATCGTTTCACAATCGAGATGCACTTCAACCTCGACTGTCGGATTGCCCCGGCTGTCCAGTATTTCACGGGCTTTCAAGGCGGTAATGGAATTGCTCATCGTGGTTTGAGTCCGATTGTGGTTAGCTGTCAGATCGAGTTGTTGGATGGCGTGGGCGGATGCTCGATGACATTTGTGGTTGATGTCGAGAAGACGGAATCCCGTTGCCCCGATCAACAACAACCACGAAACACCAGGGATGGGATACTGGGAAGGAGAGTGTGGTCAAGAGATGAGAAAAAGTCCGACCGGCTCCGGCAGGTGGAATCAAGAGATCGCAAGTCCCGCGAGCGTCATGCCCGTCGGATTCGCGATCGGGGTGCCAATCTCACCGGAGCCGGTCGGTGGCGAGGGATGCAACGGTTGGGATGCGGGGCAGCGGCTTTTCGAGAGATGGTTATCCCTCGCGTTCACCGCTGACCTTACTCCTTCGCCGCTGCACAACCCCCGGGGAAGCCCGGGACCAGATGGTGTCGGGGGCCATCCATCCGATCAACCGGTCTCGATCGGGCGGGGGATACCACGGCAATAGGGGATGCCGGATCGCTCCCGCCCGACCACTTCCCGCCGGTCGGTTCGCATGCCAAGTCGCTGGGGCAACCCGCATGCGAACCTGACAATACCGGATGCCTTCTGTCTGTGTGTTGGGGGCGTGGCGCGGGCGATTCTACTCGCTCGAACCCTTCAACACACTCGAACTGAGAGAACCGGAACTGCGTTCAATTCTCTCGACGCGATAACAGGGAATTCAGGAAAACGATCGTTTCCCTTGTTTCCTGGCAATCTCGATATTTCCTCCAAGCTTGCACTCGGAGGACTGGCTGATGCATCCTAATGATCGGCGGCGAAGAAACCGGGCTTGACACGCTTCTACACAAATCGCGCAACCCGCTCCCAAAATGCCTTACCCTGCACGAGAAGTTGCATCTCTACTCAGAAATCCACGCAGGATTCCAAGGTTCACGGGGTCCATCAATTCGCCGCTATCGCTTTCTTTGGGAGTTTCGAGAACCATCGGAAGGCTGCGGAATCGTGGATCGGTCACCAATCGCCGAAAAACCTCAAGTCCAATCGCGCCCTGTCCGAGACCCGAGTGCCGATCAACGCGACTATTGAACAGTTTTACGCTATCGTTGATGTGGAAGAGTTTCAGATGTTCAAGTCCGATCGTGTGGTTGAACTCATCGAACGTGGCGGCATATTCCTCAGCGGTGCCGAGAGCATACCCCGCGGCAAAGATGTGGCAGCTATCGAGACAAATGCCCAGGCGGTCGGAGTTTTTCACGCCCTGAAGCATCGCGGCGAGGTGTTCAAATCGATAGCCGAGAGTAGTGCCTTGTCCGGCAGTGGTTTCCAGGAGGACCATTGTGTTGAACCCGGAACACCTTGAATGAACCTCATCGAGAGCGGCGATTGCCCGCCTGATGCCAGCGTCTTCGCCGCTGCCGGTGTGAGCGCCGGGGTGCATGACGAGATAACTCAACCCGAGGGCTTCGGCCCGCTGAAGTTCGAGAACGAACGCCTCAATGGATCGTCTGTAGATTGCATCGTTGGGGCTTGCAAGGTTGATGAGGTAGGAATCGTGAGCGGTCGGGAATTTCAGTCGCGCATCAATCACGGCTCGGCGAAATGTACGGATCTCATCCTCGGTGAGTGGTTTGGCATTCCACTGATTGGCATTCTTGGTGAAAAGCTGGAGAGTCTCGCAGCCAAGCGCGGTCGAAGCGGACACGGCGTTGTGCAGCCCACCAGCCACCGACATATGTGCGCCAAAGAGTGGCATCCTCATCCTCCTTGTTATTTTAAGTTGTTCGTGATGACGAGCTTCACTTGCTTCCCGCACCGCGCCCATGGGTGGGCGCGCAGTAAGGCATTCTGTCACTCACTCTCGCTCGTGAACGACAAACTCAATCGGAATGGATCTATTTTGGCAGTTTCGCGACTGTTTTTTGGCGGCATGTCATCATTCTGACTTTCTCGGTGACAGTGCCATTGTCGATGCGCAAGCGGTTTTTTGCATTCCAATGAAGTTTTGTGTCATAGGGGGGTGCCACTATGGAATTCCACATGCGCCAGCGGTTTTTCATACTTTCTTTCTGAAAAATGGCAGTTATTGGCAGACTTTTACCCTGGAATCCGGACTGCCAACCTCATCGTCCCGACAGTTCCCTATAGTTTTGACTGTTTTGCTGCCGTTCAACGTGATGCTTCTGGCCTCGCGCAAGTCCACGACCCGATCGGCTTTCTTTTAGGATGATGGCACGCAGGCAGAGATTGCAACCTTCAAAGTGATCGTATCGGTGGCGTCTTGCGATTTACGATTTGAGCGACTCCTGGAGCATCGCCAGTATCGAGCAGAGAGCGACGGATCACGTCTCATCTCCCCACTGCATTTGTTTCCTGACAGCTTCAATATTAAATCGACGTTGTTCGGCTCAGTAACGCTCCATCTCGGTGCGCTCCTCGTCGCTCATCAGCATCGGTTCAATCGTATCCACCCAAGCGATCCAATCCGCAATTGATTGTGGATCGTCCCGCCATTCCGATTCGTCCAGGCCGAGCTTTGTAATCATTCTTCAACTCCGAGTCAGACACTTCGACCGTTTCCTCACTGCCCCTCCTGCCTCAGCTCGTGTCGCTTTCCCACTCCCAAATTACTCCACGTCTGCACCTTCCCATCCCTTCCCGGCCAACGAACTGTCACACGATCAACGACTGTTGCCGCACCGAGTCCAAAGGTCGCCACGATATCGCTCTGGCTTAAATAACCTCGCGAGGTTGTTATGTATTTCCGCTGGACCTTACCTCCAGCTTCCACCGTGATCTCGGCTCCGATGCCATCACGATTTGTCGTTTTGCCGTTCCCGATGAGCTTCAATGCCACCCAGTTGTTCCCCGTTGCGTTCTCGTTGCGGAAAAGTTGGGCCGGGCCGCCGTTTTGCGTCACAACGATATCGAGCGCTCCATCGCCATCGAAATCCAGGTAGGCACAGCCGCGACCAACCAACGGCTTGAACAGGTCGGGGCCAATCTCCTCTGGCGTTGCTACCTTCCATAACTCGCTCAGATCGCCGCTGTTCCAGAATAACTGGGACGATTGCGCATAGGTCTGCCCGACTCGTGCCGCGGCGATGTCGGGCTCAAGGTGCCCGTTGCAGGTGAAGAAATCCGGGCGGCCATCCAGATCGGCATCGAAAAACATCGCCCCAAACTTCATCGGGCTGCGACTCGGATACGCAAGCCCACTTGAAACTGCGATGTCCATGAAACTCAAGGGATTTTTTTGACGCAGTTGGAGCAGAGTGTTTGGCTCGTTTGAGAAGTTGACCACAGCGACCGCAAAGATACCTGGCAGGATCTCGGCAGCATCGATTCCCATTCCCCCACGCGGGCGGCCATCCGAAAAGGCAACATTTGCAGAGAGTCCAATCTCTTCAAATCTGCGCCCTCCATCCGAAGCTGGAATGTTGTGAAATAAGAGATTCTGCGTTGTGTCGCATGCGACGATAATGTCCGGCCACCCATCCCGATCCGGATCACAGACTGACACTCCGAGCGCCTTTCCGATAGCGGCTCCGTTCTCGTTGATCCGAATGCCTGTCTTTGCCGTCACATCCTCGAATCGTCCACCGACGTTCCGGTAGAGTGTGCAGTCTGTCCCACGGAATACCGTAGGTGGGACATAGGCCCGCACATCGTTCGGCAAAAAAGCCTCTACCGCGAGATCTGCTGCCGGCGACCACGTGAGATAGTTGCAGACGAAGAGATCGAGCAGACCATCTCCATCGAAATCAAGCCACACGGCCGATGATGGGAACGCAATGGGGTTCGAGATCTTCAGGAACTCTTCTTTGCTTGTCGTCGGCCACTGATCTCGACCGCCAATCCCAGCCGAGGCTGTCGCATCCTCGAATCGTTTGCCCTGGATATTGCGATATAGCTTGTTACCGCCAACTGCCGTGATGAAGATGTCCGGCCAGCCATCGTTGTCGTAATCCGCTACCGCGACCCCCATGCCGAAGAGTTCCACATCAAGTCCGACGGCAGCGGTCACATCTTCAAAGGTGCCATCGCCCTTATTTCGGTAGAGAGCAGGAGTTGGTCGCTGACCCGCCGGCACCGGTTGCCCCGGCCACGAACACGAATTGATGAACAGGATGTCGGGTCGGCCATCGCCATCGAAATCGAGAACTGCAACTCCAGAACCCATTGTCTCCGGGAGGATTTTCTTGCCCGTCGCCCCGTTGAAATGCCGGAAGTGGATGCCTGTACTCTCAGTCACATTCACGAACCGAACAGGGAAAGGCAGTTCGGGTGAAGGGATGGGCGTTCGCAACGCAAGCCAAACGCCGAAACCAATGCCCCCGCAAGCGAGGGCGATGAGGATGACTACAAGAAACCGAGGATGAGGCATATCGAGAGGTTCAGAGAACGCTGGTAGTGGTAAGTTCTATTATCAAGACTGTGCCTCAAGGGTGCAGTAAGAATGGCCGCAAAAAAGGAAATTCAAAGAGGAATGGCCGCAAAAAAGCACAAAAATCACAAAAAATGAACGATCGTTTAGGAGTATCAACAGGATCGAAGAGGTATGATCTAACCTCTTCAGCCGAATTCCACTGCTGTTGTATCCTGTTTTCCTTTTGTGCATTTTGTGCTTTTTTGCTGCCATTCCTCTTCTTTTTTGCGGCCATTCCAATTCACGTATCCAATCCGGCCCCGAAGTCATCCTCATCGAACGGCTTTGGAGCAGGAGGGGGCACAACTGGTTGTACTGGTGGTTGTGGTAATGGGGGTGGAACCACCTTTGGTTCACTCTTCCTGGGTTCGCTTCTCCCACGGGGGGATGCTGTTCCACGAGCAGGTTTGGGAGTTGTCGGTTTGCTTGCGGGCTTACTGGCTGATTTTCGAGGGGATTTCGGTGCGGGTTCCCCCCCCTTGGCCTTGGGTGCTGATGCGGTTTTAGTGGGTCGTGGTGTGGGTTTCGCTGGGGGTTTGGCTGGAGAATAGCTTGGCACCTCCGATGCTTCATCCTCCAGATCATCGAACTCGTCCACGAGCGCCCGGCCGAGAAGCCGGTTTGTATCTGTCAGAGGCTCATCAATTGGTGGCGGGACAGCCTGCGTTGGCTGAATCACAACCGGAGGCCGAACTGGAAGAGGTCGTGTCGGGATGGGTTTCTCGGGCGTCCTGGGGCGCACAGGTTCGCGTTTCTCCACTTTTTCGACCGGGCTGATTATGGCTGGTTTCGGGAGTTCGATGATCCGCCTGGGTTCGCTGCCATTACTCGCGAGAGGTAGCGAGACTGAACCCGTCTTCATCTCCAGACCAAACCGCGTCACTACATACATCCCGCTTGGCTTGTGCTTCTCAATCTCCATCAGCCCCTCTTTCTGGGCATCCTCCAATAACTCACTGAATGTCCGGTAGCCGTAGTATTCCTCATTGAAAGACGGTTTCTTCCGTTTGATCGTATCCTTTAGCATGGAGGAGTAGATCACCTCCTTGTTCTCGCGGCGGAGTGCGAGGAGAGAGTCGAGTAACAGGCTGAACACTTTCCTTTTGCGCTCGGGAAACTGTTCGTTCATCGCAACGGGAATGATTGGAGCCCGATCGAGATCCTCGTAATAGATAAACTCATCGCAATTGTCCCGGAGCAGATCCGAGGTCGCATCGACCAGACCCAACCCGATCACATGCTTGCCAAGTTCCTTGAGCTTGGACACCAAAGGCGAGAAATCGCTGTCGCCGGAAACAATCACGAACGTATCGATGTGGTCTTTGGAGTAAGCGAGGTCGATCGCATCCACAACCAATCGAATATCCGCCGAGTTCTTCCCACTCATACCCCGACGCGGAATTTCAACTAACTCGATGGCCGCTTCGTGCAATCCGCCGGTGTACATCCCAAACCGGCTCCAATCGGCGTAAGCCTTCTTGGCAACGATCTTTCCCTTCTCGACCAGTCGTTCGAGAACCTTGTTGATCTCGAAGCGGTCGCGTCGATTGTTGAACCCCAGGCCCATGTTCTCGAAATCGATGAACACGGCCAGCGATCGCTCGCCATCCCCGACGCGGTGAAGTTTCATCCCGTGCCCGCCATTGCGATGCGTGGTGTGCCCGGAAACCGGGCACTCTCTTATTGTGCGAAACTCAACCCGGTATTGACAATCCATACTACGCGGGAAGTGAGGAGAGTTCCTTTCGAATTGTGAGGCTGGATCGATGAAACCGCAGAAGCAGTTGGCCGTGTAGGGGAAGCCGGATTACAACTTCGGCATAAGGTTTACAGGTTGATGATTTCAGTCGAAAATCAAAAATCCGACATTTCAATGGAGTTGGTGCGTTCATGGCCATGAATTACTTCCGTCTGGATGGCAAAGTTGCAGTGGTGACTGGAGGCGGCCAGGGAATCGGCGAGGCGATCTGTCGTCGATTAGCTGGAGCCGGCGCAAAGGTCGGCGTTTTCGATCTCTCTGCCGATAACGCAAAACGGGTTGCCACCGAGATCGGCGGAGTTCCATTAATCGGAGATTTGACGAAGGAGACCGATCTGGAGCGCGTCTTCGCTGAGATCGTCGCCAAGGCTGGCCCAGTGGATGTACTGGTCAATAACGCGGGTGTTGCCAGTCGCAAGGGGCGCGATGTGTCGATTTGGGAGAGCGTCCGAGAGGACTGGGAATTCGTCTTCAACATCAACGTGACCGGTCTGGTTTTGTGCTGCAAGGCAGTCCTGCCAGGGATGATCGAGCGGAAATACGGGCGGATTGTGAATATCGCCAGCATTGCGGGCAAGGAAGGAAATCCGAAGATGGGGCCATACTCGGCCAGCAAGGCGGCAGTGATCGCTCTGACGAAATCGCTCTCGAAGGAACTGGTTGGGAAAGGCGACATCTGCGTGAACAGCGTTTCGCCTGCTGTGATCCAGACGCCGATTCTCGATCAACTCGACCAGGCGCAAATTAACATGATGCTCTCGAAGATTCCTCTCGGACGCACGGGCAAGCCTGAGGAAGTGGCAGCCCTGGTTCATTTTCTTGCAAGTGCGGATTGCAGCTTCACGACAGGCTTTTGCTTTGACATTTCCGGCGGCCGGGCGACCTACTGAATATCGCCGCGGCGATCCCATCTCTGGAAAGGGATCGCCGCGAGCTGTTGCTTTACTTGCCGCAACCGCAACCAGGCGAAGCACTCTGGCAACCTGAGACTGTGGCAGTCAGGGCGATTGCCGCAAGGAAAAGGCCGAGGATCAGCTTGCGCATGGGTCATCCTTCCATGGGTATTGTCGGTCGTCCTTCGACCAACCGCAGTTCGGTGTGCTTCTCGTGAAACCACCGAACGCAGCACGTCTATCGGAGAGCCTCCCATCGCGGTCTGATCGGAACTTCCTCAACTAGGACTGGAGTGGGTAATCGCGGGAGAGTTGCACAGGAAGGAAGGGATATTCGGGAAGCGATTCTCGTTGTAGTTATGCCGCAAAAGGCCGACTGACCGGATTACCGTTCAGAAGCAGATAACCATACGAACCATTACATTCCGCATAACTTGCTTTCACGTCGTGGGATTGCCAAACATGAATCGAGATGGGAAATGGTAAAGTAAACTCCATCGAGTGAGTGTTCACTCGCCAAGCGATTGGGGTTTGACCGATGAGTAATGGCTCTGGTTCAAACGAGCGTCGGCAATTCTACCGACTCCGATATCCGGAGGCAGATCGCCCTAAACTTCAGTTCGACAATATGGAATATCACGTTGTCGAACTCTCCGAATCGGGAGTACGGATCGCTCTGTCGAGATGGCAACTTGGCGATGGAAGGTCGGTTGTCGGATGGATTCGCTTTTACGATGGCGAAGCAATCCCCATCGAAGGAATTGTTCTGCGAACCGAGGGTGAAGAAGTGGTCGTTCAACTCTCGCTGGGTGTTAGTCTGAAGCGAATGCTGGATGAACAGCGGCGATTGATCCAGCTCTATCCCTTCCTCTTCGAGCGATCCGAGAGCGATCCCCAAACCTGAAATGATGCGGATGCCAAGATGCTCCACAATGGAGCCGCGCACGAAGTAAGCGGGGTTGAAGCTTACTCAAACTTAAAGTAATTCAGCCCCGCTTACTGCGTGCGCGGCTCCATTGGATTGGAGTTTCTAAGTCTTTACTTACTTTTGACTTACAGGTTCTTTCCTTTCCATCCTCACGATCATCAGTAAGATTCCTTTGATTCCGTATCGTATTTTCGATGGAGTTCCGGCAATGTCAACGGTTCACTCAGTCACTCGGTTGTTCGGCCTTGGTCTCACACCCGGTAAACTCCGTGGGTTGCAACGCATCAGCAACACCAATGGCACATTGACCATGGTTGCCACGGACCAGAACAGCTCGATGATCAAAATGATGAAGGATGCGATTAAGCGCGACCCAACCTACCCTGAAATTGCCGACGCCAAAGTGATGTTGTCCCGAGCCTTGTCGCCACATTGTTCCGGACTGCTCGTGGATGGCTACTACGGATACTGGAGTACCGTTGCGGCCTACGCAGTTCCCGCCGGAACCGGTTTACTCATTCGCGTTGAGAAGTCGGGTGCTGACAAGAACGAAGCAGGAGCCCCGTGCGGCGAAGTCGAACACGGATGGGGTGTGGCCAAGATCAAACGCTGCGGCGCGGATGCCGTGAAGCTGCTCGCCCAATTTGAACCGGACGAATTCGACTCCGCGGAAAAGAACTTCGCACTCACTCAGCACATCTACGAGGAATGTATCAAGCATGACATTCTGTTCCTCCTGGAACCAATCCACTTTCCATACAAGGTGGGTGGAGTTGAGGAATCCAAGGAGAAAGTTATTGCCAGGAAAGCCAAGACGGTGATCGAGTCCGCCAAATACCTGAGTCGCTACTGCGATATTTACAAGGCCGAGTTCCCGGGTACGCTGGGTGTCGAATCGGATTCGCAACTGATGGACAATTTGAAGAAGTTGAATGATGCCTGCGTGAAGCCTTGGGTTCTGCTTTCGGCAGGCGTGGACTACGACAAATACAAGAAGCAGGTCGAGATGGCGATGAAAGTCGGGGCCAGCGGCGTTCTCGGTGGTCGAGCATTCTGGAAGGAGTTCTTCACCTACACAACTCCAGCCGAGCGGCAAAAATTTGCCGAAACCGAGTGTGTCCGCCGGGTGAAAGAAACTGATGCGATTGTGAAGTCGGGAACGCCGTGGTTTGCGAAATACGGGATCACGACGGAAGAGTTGCACGGGTTGCGAGCATCCGAAGGATGGCACGCCCGCTACGGTGGCGGTTCTGCTGGCGCGACGGGGCCGGGCAAAGTTGATCCGAACGCAGTTTATTGAGCCCTGATCGCCAGTTTTGAAGTTGCGATTATTGCTCAAGTCCCAAGGTCCAAAAGCATCATGCACACAAGCCCGAAGCGCCAGTTTTGAAGTTGCGCTTATGGTTCAAGCCCAAAGATCCGCAATGGAAAACCGTGGTGCGGAAGCACCATCTTTACAAGCCCGAAGCGCTAGCGAGGGATAGCTTTCCCCTCGCTAGCGCTTCGGGCTTGTATCGGGTTTTTCGCATAACAAGCATAAAAAGCGCAACTTCAAAAAGCGCCAGCGAGGGATAGCTTTCCCCTCGCTGGCGCTTCGGGCTTGTGGCAGAGTTGCCTATAGCAAGTATATATTTCGTGGCGTATTACTGGTTCGGCTTGCTCAAGTTGACCGGGGTTGCACCACCATTCGCCTTCAGCTTGGCAAGTTGCGCCAGGGCAAGATCGCCCGATCTACTGTTTGGGCAAAGTCTCGTCACCTTCTCGTAGCAAGCAATCGCTTCTGACGTTTGTCCTTTCGCGACCCATGAGTCTGCCAACGTCAGATACATCATGGCGGTGCGCTGGTTCATTTGTTCGCAGACAGCCGCAAGCCGCTCGGGATTGCCTTTCACATCGCCCGCGAGAGCAACAGCCTCCTTACCCTCAGGGAGGTCCGAGAAGACTGCAAGTTGCTCGCACTTCAGGAGGCAATCGAAAAACCGACCCAGGCGAAAATCCTCTTTGGCGACTGCGAGCAGATCGCGTGCGGTCCGAAGCCGGAGTTTGTCTTGTATCTCTGGCTTGGCAGCAAGCCCAGTCATCATTGTTGCCGCGTCGCCAGCCGCGAGAGTACCTGCATATGTCTTGACCGTTTCCGCCAGCGTATCCATTGCCTCCTGAGTAAAGCCCCGCTGTTCCAGATCCTTGGCTCGTGTCAGTTTCCCAGCAGCGGTCCGTTCCACATCATCCAGCACTTGCTGCGACTTGACTCCAATTGGTTTCTCGCCAAGTTCTCGTGTAATCCCCTTCAGGAGTGTGACCGCTCGCGGATAGTCACCGGCGGCCAGTGCGCGACTGGCCTGTTCAAAGTCTCGCGCGGCCCAATCGGTTGTGGAAACAGCGGTGCCGGTGCGTTTGAGGTGTTCGGTCAACCGATCCGCATCGATGTACCCCTCCACGAAAGCATGGATCTTGCCATCCGGACCCGCAAAGACAATCGTGGGATAAAGCTGGACCTTGAGTGCCCGTGCCAGATTCGGGTCGCGACTGGCATCGATCTTGAGTGGAATGAAGTTGTTTGCCAACTGACCGACAACAGCCGCATCGCGGCAAGGACCTGCCTCCAGCTTCTTGCAATAGAAGCAGTTCTCGGTTCCCACCACGACAAAGAGTGGGAGCCCTTTATCGGCGGCTTCTTTCCGTGCGGCGTTGTAATCGGTCCTCCAGACCACGGGGTCGGCTGCCGGTGCTGACCTGGGTAAAGCCAGGACAACCGCGGTAACAAGTGGGAGCAGGAGCAATGGGCATGTCGCAGAGACGCGCATGAATAATCCCCTGGTGCGGGCGCATCGCGTTGAAAAAGAACATTCGTCGAGAACTCGGTTCTTCATAGCCTTGCTCTTCGGATCGGGTCGCTCCGATCTGTTCCACCATTGATTTGGGATTCTCTTCGTCAATCCAGATAGAACTGTATTCTGAAAATCCAACTACGATCTCGGGTGCGCCTTCTGATACGACTGCTGAATTCGCTTGGTCGTTACGTGTGTATAAACCTGAGTCGTCGCCAGGCTCTTGTGGCCGAGCAATTCCTGAACGCCTCGGATGTCTGCGCCGGCATCGAGCATGTGAGTCGCAAAACTGTGCCTTATCGTGTGCGGCGTCGTTCGCGGATCAAGGCCAGCAGTTCTCAGATGGCCGATCAGCAATCTTCCAACACTTCTCGTCGTGAGACGACCGCCGTTCTTGTTCAAGAACACCGCTTGCGTTTCCGTCCTCAATCTCTCAAGCAGAGCCACTCGATCCGGAAGCCAGAGGGAGATCGCCGCGGTCGCGGGTGGCCCGAGAAGAGCGAGCCGCTCCTTTTTCCCCTTACCTCGCACGATGACGACCCCATCATTGAGATCGGCATCGAGAATATCCAGACCGACCAACTCGCTAACGCGGATTCCCGCCGAGTACATGGTTTCAAGAATGGCACGATCGCGTCGACCAGCCCAATCGGTTTCGCTAGGTGCCGCGAGCAGTTTCTTCACATCCGCCAGAGTCAAAAAGTGTGGGAGTCGCTGATCCTGGCGTGGACTCCGGAGACTTTTGGCCGGGTTTTCGGTTAATATCCCCTGGCGACAAAGAAACTTGCCGAACGACCGCACCGCTGCCAGTCGACGAGCAATGGTAGTCTTGGCGTATCCCTTTTCGTGAAGCCACGCGATGAAAGCACGAAGAAGTCGAGTGTTCCAGTCTGTGGGGTCGATGTGTGACTTCTTGAGCCGTTCTCGGGCAAAGGTTAGCGCCTGAGTCAAATCCTCGCGGTAGGACTTGACTGTCTTGTCTGAAGCATTTTTTTCCAGGCCGAGGTGCGTGAGAAACTCGGCCAAGCCCTGTTCCAGAGTCAAGTGTGCATCTCGATTGCCAGGGGTAATCAAAAAGCGGATCGCATGTCCTGGATGCGAGATTCCGTGCAATCCAGGAAATGGATTCCGATCAATCGTTCACGGACGATCAGAATTCCTCTTGGGGATTCTCCTCGCGATTGCGAATCCGTTCCGTGAGGACGGCGGCATCAAACCAGTTGATCGGGATCGTCGGGTCAGCAGCTTTGTGGCGGATGTCGTCGATCAACGCATCACAGCTTTCTTCATCGTAGACGAAGATATATCGTTCTTCTCCCTTGAAGAGAGCGAGGACGTTGAGTTCGCGTGTCACTTGGAGCCCCTCCCAGCGCGCACCAAACCGACTTTCTTGAAATCGGCACCGCGAATGAAGGGCTGAAAGGTTTTTTCTCAAATAGGCAATCCGATCAATAATGAGCTTGTACAAACGCGATACAAGGCACGATCGGTATGTCGCGGGAATCGGTCACCGAGCATACCGCTTCCGAACTCCGACACCTTTTTTCTGGCACGTCGGGAGGGTGGTTGCTAAACTCGCCCGACCAGACTCATCTGACACAAACTCTCCCACGGAGCTGATAAGTGACCACCGCCCCTACTTCTCCGCCTCTTTCTCCCACATCCCCAGGCTCACCGGGGCTGAACGACAGAATCCTGTTCTGGGCAAGCTTCGCCACTCTGATTGCAGCCGGCATTGGGTTCTCGGTGCGAGGTGTGAAACTTCTCGAAGATTGGGGCAACCAGTACGGATTTACTCAGACTGAACTGGGAACAATCTCGGGTGGCGGTCTTGTCGGGTTCGGCCTGGCAATCATCTTCTTCAGTTTCTTCGCCGATCGGTTCGGATATGGGAAGTTGATGCTTGTTGCTTTCCTCCTACATGCCTCGTCCGCGGTAGTCACTTTCATGGCGACTCCGGTTTTTGATATGTATGGAAAGGCTGGGGCATTCTGGTGCCTGAACCTGGGGATGTGGCTATTCGCGCTAGGAAATGGGACATGCGAGGCGGTGATCAATCCCCTTACTGCCACACTATTCCCAAAGAACAAGACGCACTGGTTGAACATACTCCATGCTGGCTGGCCGCTCGGGCTGATCCTCGGAGCAGCGATCATGCTAGGGTTCGATCAGATTGGAGGGACAATTCGTTGGGAATACAAGCTCGGTGTGTTCCTGATCCCGGTATTGATCTACGGTGGGCTCATGGCTGGGCGGTCATTCCCGAAATCGGAAGCCCAATCAGCCGGAATACCGCTCACGGGCATGATGAAGCAGGTGGGGATGCTTGGGTTCACGCTTGGGGCAGCGCTGATCGGGCTGGCACTGGCCAAGCTTCTCCCTGAAGTGGTGGGGCCACTGATCAAATTAGAGGACCCTGACTTGCGGGATATGATTTTGAGAGGAGTGGGATGGGGTGCTGCCGCTGTAGTATGGTTTGCCTTTGGTTATGTCACGAACTTTTCAATCGGAAGCTGGGTAATTGCTTTCTTTTACATACTTCACGCAATGGTCGGGTTTGTCGAACTCGGGACCGATAGCTGGATCACGAATATTACTCAGCAGGTTCTGAAGAGTGGAACCAATGCGCAACTTGCCTTCATCTGGACCAACGTGTTGATGTTCACATTGCGGTTTTTTGCCGGTCCAATCGTTCACAAGATTAACCCTGTGGGGTTGTTGTTCGGGAGTGCATGCCTGGGCACACTTGGGCTTTATCTTCTCGGCCAAGACTTCACTAACTCGGTTTGGCCTTGGGTTGGTGCAGTCACCATTTATGGAATCGGGAAGACGTTCTACTGGCCAACCCTTCTCGGTGTGATATCGGAACGCTTCCCGAAAGGCGGGGCACTGGCGCTGGGGCTGAGTGGTGGTGTTGGCATGATTGGGGCTGGAATTCTTGGAACCCCTGGGATCGGTTACGAGCAAGACTATTTTGCTGTCGAGAAACTCAAGCAAACTCCGGAGGGCGAGGCGACCTACCAGCGGTATGTCGCCCGTAACGACGACGGAACTTTGGATGTAAAGGCGTTCCCAATCGTCACGGGCATTTTCCCGACCCAAGTTCCCAAGGTTGCGGGAATCGATAACGCCAAGCTCGACGTATTCAAGGATTATTCGGCGGAATTCGATGCTGATGGCAAACGAAAAGAGGGTGTGAAGACCACTTTGGAATCAGATCTGGACACCATCAGGAAACAGGAGGCGGCAGGCCAACCCGTAGAAGCGAAGTTGAAGGAGACACTCACCAAACGCTACGAGTGGTGGGAGAAAGAAGGCCGCCCCAATTACGAGAAAGATAAGCAACCTCTGACGGATGCCAAGCTCTACGGAGCGAAGACCGCATTGCTCTATACCGCGGCAGTGCCCGCCGTGCTGGCCCTGGGCTTTTTACTGCTGATCGTTTACTTCGTCGCGACTGGTGGGTACAAGCAGGTTCACCTCGAAGACACCCACCCGCCGATGGAAGAGTATTGAGTGATCGGCGTGGAATGATCTCCTGTAGTTCCCCTTGTCATGATGCGAGGGGACATATGAAATAGCATTGTGAGTGACATCGTTTCTGCCGGACATCGGACGTTCACATTCCTTGGTACCGGCACCTCCGTTGGGGTGCCGATGCTCGGTTGCGACTGCGCGGTCTGCCAGTCCACCAACCCCCGCAACAACCGCTATCGCTGTTCCGTGGTTATCGGCACGCCGCAAGGCAATATCCTGATCGATACCACGCCAGAGCTTCGGCTCCAGTTATTGCGCGAAAAAGTGAAGCTCATTCACGCCGTCCTCTACACGCATTACCACGTCGATCATCTGTTCGGGCTCGATGATCTCCGCATTTTCCCTCTGGTTCTGAAAGCAGCCCTGCCGATCTATTGCACCGATGAGGTCGAAGCCGTGATTCGGCAGGCATTCGCATACGTTTTTGATCCCGAGCGTGAGGGCGCACCCGGCGCACTGCTTCCAAAGCTTGAGTTTAACCGGATCGATGAAAGACCTTTTCAGGTTCTCGGAGAGACAGTAACCCCGATCCCACTCATTCATAATGTTTTTAACGTATTCGGGTTTCGTATTGGCGATGTCGCCTACTGCACAGATGTCAGTACGATTCCCGAACGGAGCTGGAGTCTTCTGGAAGGGCTCAAAGTATTCATCGTGGATGCACTGCGGCCGGGAAAACCCCATCTGGCTCACTTCAGTCTTGAGCAGGCTCTCGCAGCGATCGAACGAGTGAAACCAGAACAGGCTTATCTGACGCACATGGCACATTCCATGGACTACGATAGCCTTATCCGAACACTCCCCGCGGGGGTGGCTCCAGCTTACGATGGCTTGAGTTTTCAGTTCTAAACGGTTTTTCCATGCTCAACATACCCTCGAACCTCTTGAATCGTCTCAAAAACCACCGACAGGATCACATCCTGGAGGGTTGGGACAAGCTCACCGCGAAGGAACGCCAGGAGTTCGCGGACCAACTCGCGCGGATTGACTTTGGAGAACTTGAAACGCTCTTCAGCCACCGGCTGGAACCGGAGTACGTGCTGCCAAGCCGGGACCGGATTCAGCCCATACCTGTCGCCGCCCCTGATGCGACGCCTAGCGAGCGAGCCACAGGAGAAGAAGCGTTCCGTCGCGGCGAGATCGCTGGTCTTGTTGTTGCGGGTGGACAGGGCAGTCGACTCGGGTTTGATAAACCCAAAGGGATGTTTCCAATTGGGCCAGTATCCGGAGTTTCTCTATTCCAGATCCATGCCGAGAAGTTGCTTGGGCTCAGTCGTCGATACAGCAAACCCATCCCGTTTCTTGTGATGACTAGTCCCGCAACGGACGCTGACACCCGAGCATACTTCGCGGAACAACGATTCTTTGGTCTCAATCCCGCAGATGTGATCTTCTTCCAACAGGGTACGATGCCTGCTGTGTGTGCCTCCACTGGACGATTACTACTCGAAAAACCCGGACAGCTTTTCCTCAGTCCAAACGGGCACGGTGGAACGCTCACGGCTCTTGCCGAGAGTGGTGTTCTCAAAGAACTTCGATCTCGGGGAATCAAACACATTTATTATTTCCAGGTTGATAACCCACTGGTTAAGCTTTGCGATCCTGGCTTCATTGGCAGGCACGTCGGCGGTAAATCCGAGGCATCATCAAAAGTAGTGTTCAAGGAGAAGCCAGAGGAGAAGGTCGGTGTATTGGCGGTTCTGGATGGGAAGTGTGGCATCATCGAATACACCTTCTTGCCAAAGGAGATGGCTGGCGAACGCCAGGCGGATGGTACTCTCCGCTATCGCGCTGGGAACCCGGCCATCCATCTCTTCAGCGTGGAGTTCCTGGAACGGGTGACCTCCGCGGAAGGTCTTCCCTACCACGTCGCGCATAAAGCGGTGACACACTTCGACCCCATTTCTCAGGTCGTTGTCACTCCGGCTGGCAATCCTAACGCTCTGAAGTTCGAGCGATTCATCTTTGATGCTTTGCCACTGGCAGAACGCTGGCTGGCCGTGGAAACCAGTCGAGATGAGGAGTTTTCGCCAGTCAAGAATGCGACGGGAAGTGATTCGCCCGCTACATCCAAAGCAGCACAGATCGCGCTGCATACCCGATGGTTGGCGCGGGCCGGCGTTTCAACCCACGGACACCCCCTTGAGATTTCGCCGCTGTTCGCTCTTGACGAGGACGAGCTGAAAGCCAAGATTCCCAAGGGATTAACGATCGCAGGACCAACTTACCTGCGGTGAATCGATAACACGAATTCGGAGCGGGCCTGTGCAATATCCGGGTTGCGCTCCATTCAGGGATGCCAAATGCTACATGCGATGATTATGGCCGGTGGTGGAGGAACGCGGTTCTGGCCTCGCAGCCGTCAAGCGCGACCGAAACAATTTCTCACTTTCAGCGGTGACCGGACACTTCTTCAGGAAACTGTCGATCGAATCGCTGCGCAGGTGCCCGCGGAACGGACGTGGGTTCTCACCAACGAGAAACACCGGATCGAAGCGGCAGAACAACTCAAGGGAATTGTCCCACAGGAGCAGGTTGTCGGGGAGCCGGTCGGACGAGATACCGCGGCCTGTATCGGTCTCGGGGCAGCTCTCATCGCTCAAACCGATCCCGATGCCACGATCATCGTCATGCCGGCCGATCACGCCATCGAACCAGCGCAAGAGTTCCGAAGAGCAGTCCATGCGGCCGAGCAATTTGCCAGCGATTTCCCCGATGCGCTACTCACATTCGGAATCAAACCAACTTTCCCGGCAACCGGTTACGGTTATATCCACCGCGGCGAACATACCGGCATCAGGCAGGGTGTTTCCATCTCACGAGTGAAGGGATTCAAGGAGAAGCCGAAGGAACCCGAAGCCGAACAATTTGTGGCATCGGGCGACTACTTCTGGAACAGCGGTATTTTTGTCTGGAAGCCCGCAGCGATACTGGGTGAACTCCAAAGAAGAAAGCCGCTAATTCATGAGGCAATTCTCCGTATTGCCTCAGCCTGGAGTACTGCGTCCGGACCAGAGGTTTTTCGGGCGGAATACGAGAAGGTTGAAGCCAAGAGCATCGATTATGCTGTGATGCAGGATGCAGCGGAAGCCGGGAATGTGTTGGTGATGCATGCCCCGTATCAGTGGGACGATGTGGGTTCCTGGCTCGCGCTGGAACGCCGCAATCCGCAGGATGCTGAGGGGAACACGGTCCAGGCTTTACACGCGGGCGTGGATACGAAGAACTGCGTAATCGTATCGGACCCGGATCACCTCATCGGCACTCTGGGTGTCGATGACCTTGTGATTATCCAAAACGGCAACGCCACACTCATCACGACACGGAAAGGCGAGGGCCGGGTGAAAGAACTCGTGGACAAGATTAAAGCTCAGGGTCTGGGGCAGTTTCTGTGAACGAACGAAACGCCGCCGGCCGTCTCCTTGGCTTCGATTACGGCACAGTACGAATCGGTCTGGCGATTACGGACCCAGATCGTATTCTTGCTTCACCTCTGGCAACTTACACGCGCAAGTCCGAAGCAGAAGATGCGATATACATCGCGAAAGTCGTTGCCGATTCTCAGGTGGCTGCGCTGGTTGTTGGACTTCCGATTCACTCCGATGGAAGCGAAAGTGACAAATCCCGAGAAGCCCGGGCGTTTGGCGAGTGGCTGTTAGGTGTGACGCAGTTGCCCGTGATCTTCTGGGATGAGCGATTCACAACTGCTCGCGCTGAGCAAGCACTTCTTGGGGCGAAATTGAATCCACGCGAGCGAAAAGAGCGCCGGGATCGAGTTGCCGCTCAGATGATTCTTCAGGCGTACCTTGAAGCAGGATGTCCCCCCGGCGGAATGGAAGCTCCCTCCGAGACATCGACTGAGAACAACCCTGACGATGAGACCCCTCGTTGATTCGACACTCCTCGCTGAATGCAACAATTTTGCTTGGGAGATTGCCCGATTGACCAGGGATAACTTGGTAAAGAGACAATGCCTTTCGCGCTAGGCGCAGCTTAAGGGATAATGGTCCTTGCGGGACGGACTCCGTTGGTGAAGGGATTCGTCAGCACGCTGGGGTTACGGTAGGAAGAGCGGAGGTACGACGCTTGAGAGTAGAACGAGCCGCCACGCAACATACGAAAATCTGTTGAATTTACTATTGTATTAGTATTTGATTCTTTGTCTTCTTTGTAATCATTCCGATAACCGCCCTGACACCACTCCCAGACGCTGCCATGCATATCGAACAGGCCGAGGTCATTCGGCTTCATCAGTCCCACCGGATGACTCTTTTCCAGTGCGTTTTCTTTGGACCAGCCATACCGCCCGAGCAAATCGACCGGATCGCCAAACGAATAGTCCGTGGCAGCGCCGGCCCGACAGGCATACTCCCATTCCGCTTCGGTCGGCAAACGATAGCCCCTCAACTTCCAGTAATTGGCCGCAATTGCCATCCCCTCCGAGTACTCCTTCTCCTTATTCGGCACGTAGCACCACTGGTCCTCCGTTATTCCCTCCTTCTCACTCAGCCAGTTGCAATACGCTGCGGCATCATACCACGATATGTTGTTCATCGGGCATTCATCCGTGGGGGCATAC
>Ga0206850_10055_pt1 | contig 41421 bp, 33 predicted proteins | sample Alteio_BWOrgCont_16_FD_152885 | JGI IMG/M metagenome (GOLD analysis project Ga0206850, IMG submission 152885) | Enriched cells from forest soil in Barre Woods Harvard Forest LTER site, Petersham, Massachusetts, United States -... | ecosystem: Environmental > Terrestrial > Soil > Temperate forest >...
CAATCCGGGAAAAGACAGATCGGAAAAGGTTTTTTGGAGCCGAAATCCGGAGCAACGCCGATCACACTTTCTTGAGCAATTCCTTCCAGCGTTTCCAGGCTGCATCCTTGGCTTTTTTGTTCGCATCGTTGGCGTCCGGTGCTTCCCCTGCACGCATGAAACCGTGTCCGGCCATGTCGTAGGTTTCCGGCTCATACGTTTTCCCGGCTGCCTTCATCAACTCCTTGGACTTTGGGATCGTCGCGTTTACGCGAGCATCGTTCTCACCGTAGAACCCATATACCGGTGCTTCAATGCGCTTGATGTCCGCCTCGGCCTCTGGGCCAGTGCCATAAAACACGAATGCGGCCTTCACCGACTTGTTGTTCGTGGCGAAACGGAACGATTGTGATCCCCCGAAGCAGAATCCTGCGACTGCCACCTTCCCATTGCAGGCAGGCAGCTTGGCAACATAATCCGTCACGGCGTTCAGGTCGCCAGTGATCTGATCGGCGGGGAGTGCCAGGATTGCCTTGCGAACTGCTTCACCATCAAAACTCTCGGTTCCTCCGCCTTTTGGTCCTGCTCCGCTGAGGAGATCGGGAGCAATGGCAATGTAACCCGCTTCCGCAAGCTGATCGCATACGAGCCGGACCCAGTCTGTGAGCCCAAAGATTTCGTGGATCACCACCACAGCCGTTGCCTTATCCTTACTTTCCGGATACGCCACGAACGCCTGGACTTCACGCTTTGCCGATTTGAGCTTTACCCATTCGCCGTGTCGAGGCGACTTCTCCAGCCGGGTCTTGGCCCAATCCTGGGCGGGAGCAGAAGCAGCAAAGCCAAAAACAACTCCAACTGAAACGATGAACCGAAGCATGGCAATCTCCTGAATCTGAAATTGAGCATTCCACGAATAGGACGAAGGCATAGATGCTGAGACGAAACCCCTTCGCGGTCCAGTTACTTTCCTACCCTGGTCCCCGCCTCCCGCGGGGAGATGATCTGTCGCTCCCTGCGGGAGGCAAGCTGAACTGTCCGGCACTCTTGACCACCCGCGGCGTATCGCCGCAGTTTTCGCTAATTCGAGACCGCGAAGGGGCTCAGTCATTATTCATATTCAAAAGGGTGCGATAGGTGGCGTATCAAGTTGGATTTGCGGTCACCCGCCAACTCCTGCACGCCCTTGTGTGTGCAGACTGACCATAGGGCTGTGTTCATGAACCGGGACGAGATGCTCCGTCGAGTGGCCGATCACCGTGGAGTTTGGGATTTGATTGTGGTTGGCGGAGGGGCCACTGGAGCCGGAGTTGCATTGGATGCCGCTGCCCGAGGTTATGCGGTTCTCCTGCTGGAGCGATCGGATTTCGGAGCCGGTACTTCCAGTCGTAGCACCAAGCTGATCCACGGCGGTGTGCGTTATCTCCGGCAGGCTCACTTCGGATTAGTGATCGAATCGCTGCGCGAGCGAAGCCGACTTCTCCATAACGCTCCACATATCGTTCACGACCTCGCCTTCGTTCTTCCCTGCTATCGCCGCCTGGATGTGAGCTTTTATGGCCTCGGGCTGAAAGCCTACGACCTCCTTGCAGGGCGACATCGTTTCGGGCACTCAAGAATTGTCTCGACCGAGCATGTGCGAAGACTATTGCCAACCATTCAGCCCGATGGGTTGCGGGGTGGTGTTGTTTACCATGATGGTCAATTCGATGACTCCCGTTTGCTGATTCATCTCCTGATGACCGCCACCGATCACGGAGCGGTGGTGCTGAACTATGCCGCCGTCACGGCTCTGAGTCGAGCGACGAGTGGGGCAGTCGATGGCGTTTACATGCGGGATTTGGAAAGTGGCAATGAGTTTCACATCAAGGCTCGGGTTGTGGTGAATGCGGCTGGTCCGTTCTGCGATGAAATTCGTCGGATGGCCAATCCTGGTTCGAGACCACTGGTTGCCGCCAGCCAGGGGAGCCACATTGTTCTGGATCGGTCGTTTCTTCCAGGTGATGCAGCCCTCTTGATTCCAGAGACTCCCGATGGCCGGGTGTTGTTTGCGATTCCCTGGCATGGCCACACTCTTGTGGGAACCACCGATCTACCCCTAATATCGGCTCCTGTGGAACCCCGACCGACACATGATGAAGTCGATTTCATTCTTGAAACTGCCGGGCGATATCTGAACAGATCTCCACAGCGAAAAGACATCCTCAGTACGTTTGCAGGCATTCGCCCACTCGTAAAGGCAGGCGGTGGGAATACGGCTTCACTGGCACGGGATCACACCATCCGTGTTGAACAAGTCGGTTTGGTGACAATCACCGGAGGGAAGTGGACAACCTATCGAAACATGGCCGAGGCATGTGTGGACAAGGTAGCTTCACTGGCCAAACTCCCTCACCGGACTTGCCCCACGAGAGAACTGCGAATTCACGGTTACGACATTGAGGCAACCCGACAGGGTTCTCTGGCGGTTTATGGATCCGATGCGTTGGAAGTGAATCGACTGATGCAGGCCGACACGACACTCTCGGCCCCATTACATCCGGCATTGCCTTATGTCGGGGCAGAAGCGGTGTGGGCAGTTCGCGCCGAGATGGCGCGGACGGTGGCTGATGTCCTGGCCCGTCGAATGCGAGCGTTATTCCTGAATGCTCGCGCCGCGATGGAAATGGCCCCACGGGTCGCGGAACTGATGGCTCGGGAAATGGGCCGGACCAATGACTGGGTGGCGTCGCAAATTGGCGAATTCTTGCAACTGGCTAAGGGGTATTGCGTGGAGTAAACTTTTTCGCTGTTTTGCCCACAAAAAAGCTCAAATTTCGGTTCATTACTCAACGTAACTTTAACTCATGGAATGCCTTGCCAGTGGTCTTAATGATTTAGCTTTGTTTTGCAGAATCGGATCGTTATTTGCAAACATTTACACAGTAATTCTAATTATATTAATAATATACTTGTGACCGATATGAGCCGCGCGGCTTTGGCTTCAGTTTGCCACACAGTGGCTTCTGAGACACGTTCCGGTTACCATCAGTTCGACCCCATTTTCCTTCAGTCATCGCGGAATCATGTCATGAGCTACCGCATCGCAACGGCACTCGTTCTCCTTGCTGCTCTCGCTACCAGCGCCCGCGCGGATGGTGAACGGATCGCCCCGCGTGCCGGGATCAACATGGTGGTAGGGGAAGCTAAGAAGGAAAACCCGGACCTGATAGTGCCAAATCTCAGCATGCCCGTGTTTCTTCTGACCCAGAGTGAACGTGAAATACTGGCCGATGATCTTGCGATGGAAGAATGGCGGAAAAAGAAAGGAGGCTCCCTCGGTTACTTCAAGGAAAACGGTCCCAAACGACTTGCGGCGTGGAAGACAGCGGCCGAGCAGGGTTCACCCCAAGCGATGATTCTGTATGCCCGATGTTTGGAGGAAGGTACGGGTGTGGAGAAGGATCAAGCCGAGGCCGTGAAGTGGTTCCGGAAAGCCTCGGAACTTGGAAATACGACGGCGATGTACAACCTGGGAGGGTGTTACCTGGAAGGCGAGGGCGTGGGTAAAGACGCGGTCGAGGCGGTCAAGTGGTTCCGCAAGGCGGCTGAACTCGGAAATACTTATGCGATGCTCAACTTGGCCGGGTGCTACTACCAAGGTGTGGGAGTGAAGAAGGATGCAGTCGAGGCTGTGAAGTGGTATCGCAAGGCTGCGGAACTCGGACTGGCGGATGCAATCTTTGCTATGGGTGAGTGCTATAGGGGAGGTGTGGGCGTGGGCAAAGATGCAGTCGAGGCTGTGAAGTGGTATCGCAAAGCCGCAGAGCTTGGACAGGCGGAGGCGGTGCATTACGTGGGGAAGTGTTACGACCTTGGGGAAGGCGTGAAGAAAGATGTAGTCGAGGCTGTGAAGTGGTACCGCAAGGCCGCAGAGCTTGGACAGGCTGATGCGATGTATGACCTGGGAGTGAGCCACAGAGATGGCACGGGAGTGAGTAAAGATGCGGTCGAGGCCGTCAAGTGGTTCCGCAAGGCGGCAGAACTTGGAAATGCGATTGCAATGTGCGCCTTGGGTGCGTGCTTCCAGGAGGGCGAAGGCGTCGCCAAAGACATAGTCGAAGCCGTGAAGTGGTATCACAAGGCTGCGGACCTCGGAGATGCGCAGGCGATGCACAACTTGGGGTGGTGTTACTGGCTTGGCGAGGGTGAGGCAAAAGATGTGGAGGAGGCCATGAAATTGTTCCGCAAAGCTGCGGAACTTGAAAACGACAATGCGATGTTTGCCTTGGCTTGGTGCTACCAAGAGGGTGCCGGCGTGAGAAAAGACTTGGGGGAGGCCGGAAAGTGGTATCGCAAAGCTGCGGAACTCGGAAATGTGGCGGCGATGCACACCCTTGGAGTGAACTATCGAGATGGTGAGGTAGTAGGAAAGGACTTGGCGGAAGCAGTGAAGTGGTTCCGCAATGCTGCGGAACTTGGAAATGCAGATGCGATGCACTATCTGGCGTGGAGCTACTTTAACGGCGAGGGTGTGGCGAAAGATCAGGCGGAGGCCGTGAAATGGTATCACAAGGCCGCCGAACTCGGACATGCGGATGCGATGCACAACCTGGGAGAGAGCTACCTGAAAGGTGAGGGTGTCAAAAAAGATGCGGTTGAGGCTGTGAAATGGTTCCGCAAAACCGCAGAACTGGGGCAGGCAGCGTCTACGTATAACCTGGGATGGTGCTACCTGAAAGGTGTGAGCGTGGACAAGGACGTGCTCGAAGCCGCGAAGTGGTTTCGTAAGGCTGCGGCACTGGGGTCTGTCGAAGCAAAGGCAGCACTCAAGTCACTCCGCGGGGAATGACCGAAATCACAACGACTCCTTCGGGCCGATCAGTCAAGCAATCGGCTCATCTTCTGAAGATCATTCCCCCAACGCCTTTCCATCGATCCGCTTGTCGGACGTACCTACACGTAAACCCGACTTCGGGTCGATCCAGATGGAGTGGGCATCGCCTTGTCGGGACTCTTCCGTGACCTTGTGGCCCATCTCCTTGAGCTTCGCGACCAGATCCGGGTGCTGCTTCACTCCTTCAAATCGCGCGACATCCGGGAACCACTGGTGATGAAGCCGTGGAGCGGAAACGGCTTCGTTGATCGGCGTATCGAAGTCCACGACATCCACAACGATACACAACACCGTGTTGATGATCGTTCGTCCACCGGGGCTACCAGTTACAAGCACGACCTTGCCATCCTTTTCGACGATCACGGGGCACATCGAACTCAGCATCCGTTTGCCGGGCGCAATCTGATTCGGTTTGGTCCCGATCAAACCGCCGCGAGTCGTTAGCCCAGGGTGTGTGTTGAAGTCGGTCATCTGGTTATTGAGGATGAATCCCGAACCGCGGACAACAACCCGATTTCCGTAGGCGTTCTCGAGCGTGTAGGTGTTACTCACCGCCATTCCGTCACGGTCAACAATCGAGAAGTGCGTTGTGCTGTCACTTTCCTTGTCGAGGACGATCTCGGGGGCAATCCGTTCACTTGGAGTGGCTTTGCCAAGATCGATCCCGGCAACGAGTTTCTTGGCATATTCCTTGGTTGTGAGATGATTGGGGATGGCAATGAAGTCGGGGTCGCCGAGGTAGCGGGCACGATCGGCATAGCCCCGCTTCATCGCTTCGATCATCAGGTGGCTGGTCTCGGGATTCCAATGACCCAGCTTCTTGAGGTCGTAATTCTCCAAGATGTTCAACATCTCCGCGAGACAAACGCCTCCGGAACTTGGTGGGGGAGGGCCGTAGACGGTGAATCCGCGATAAGTCGTTGAAATTGGCTTCCGTTCCTTGGCCCGGTACGCCGCGAGGTCGGTTTTTGCAATCAACCCGCCTGCCGCCTTCATTTCCTTGTCGAGTTGCTCTGCGGGCTCGCCAGTGTAAAACGCATCGGCTCCGTTTTCCGCAATCGATCGAAGAGTGCGGCCAAGGTCTTTGAGGACGAGCGTATCCCCGCCCTTCCATTTGGTCCCATCGGGCTTACCATACACACGCTTGAACTCGGCATTCGTGGTTTTCGGATCGGCCAGAACGCGGTTAAGCCCGGTTGCCAGCACTGCGTTCACTGTGAATCCATCCTCAGCTAGTTTGACCGCTGGCAACACCACATCTTTCCAGGGGAGCTTACCAAACTTCTCGTGCGCGAGAGCGAGTCCCCGCACTGTGCCCGGTACACCGGCCGCTTTGTGGTCGAGCCCTGTAACTTTCCCATCTGCAAACAGATCGACTTTCGCGGTGGCAGGAGCCATCTCGCGGTAGTCGATACACGTCGGCTCCTTGCCGGGGATTGCAACCATCATGAACCCGCCACCACCGATGTTCCCAGCTTCGGGCCATGTAACCGCCATCGTGAACCCGACAGAGACGGCAGCATCAACCGCGTTGCCGCCCTTCTTCAATATCGCGGTTCCAACCTCCGCGGCTGGCGGCGACACGCAGACAACCATTCCGCCCTTCGATTCGACCCGCTCTGAAGCGGGTTGGGCCGAAAGTGATGAGGTGGTGAACGCCGAGAGTAGTAGGAAGCAAGCGGTGCGCATGAGTGACCCAGGTTTTCGGTCAATGGTGATTCACGCTGGCTGGAGAGCGGCCGAGTTCGTAACTCCCAGATTGTGGTAGATCTGGCGGGTCGCATCGGATCGATTCAGGGTGTAAAAGTGGATGCCGCGGACACCATTATGTAGCAAATCCGCGCACTGTTCCGTCGCCCAACTGATTCCAACCCGGCCAACCGCTGCATCATCTGAGCAGCGGCGAAGAGCACGCAGCAACTTCGCGGGGAACCTGGCACCCAGGGCAAGTTGGGCCATCCGGACCATCCCCGAGTTCGTGGTGATCGGCATGATGCCGGCCACGATCGGCACCTTGATTCCCGCCAGTTCGCATCGTTCGCGGAAGTCGTAAAAATCGCGGTTCTCGAAGAAGAGTTGTGTGCAGATGTAATCCGATCCCGCATCCACCTTGGCCTTGAGGTAATCCATCTCTTTCAGTCGGTTCGGGCATCCCGGGTGACCTTCGGGGAACCCAGCAACTCCAACACCAAATCCGCGCGAATCTGGTGCATTCGTCCGCGATCGGACGAACTTCACCAGTTCTTCGGCGTAACGAAAGGCATCCTGGGTCCGGTCATAGTTCATGCGATCCCGTGGCGGATCGCCACTCAGAGCCAGAATGTTTTTGATACCACTCTCGGCGTATCGGTCGAGAATCGCTGTCATCTCAGTGAGGTTGTGACAGACGCATGTCAGGTGCGAAACAGCAGTCAGGTTTGTCTGCTGCTGGATGCGGACAATCAGGTCGTGCGTGCGATCGCGGGTTGACCCACCCGCTCCATAAGTGACCGATACAAACGATGGCTGGAGTTCCTGCAACGATGCGATGTTGCGGAAGAGTTCTTCGCTGGCGATATCGTTTGGTGGTGGAAAAAACTCGAAGCTGAAGGTCGTGCGGTGTTGAGCAAAGATATCCTGTATGTGCATGGCTTATCTCCCAACTCGAAAGAACTCCGGTCGCTGACGCTCCCGGCTTGCCAAAACAAATCCTGAGTACGCATACCACGGTTGTTTATACTTCGCGTGGTTTGTTCTGACACAAGCCCGAAGCGCCAGTTTTGAAGTTGCGCTTATTGCTCCAGCCCAAAGGCCCACTGTTGAAACCGAGTTGCGGAAGCACCATCCCTACAAGCCCGAAGCGCCAGCGAGGGAAATGCTTTTCCCTCGCTGGCGCTTCGGGCTTGTATCGGGTGTTTCGCATTACAACCATAAAAAGCGCAACTTCAACAAGCGCCAGCGAGGGACAGCTTTTCCCTCGCTGGCGCTTCGGGCTTGTGTCAGAGTTGCCCAGGTTAAGTATAAGGCGAGCCGGAAGCGTCAGCGACTGGAGTTTCGCCCGTAACAAGACTGCACTTTGTTATACCACGCCCGCTGTTCTTCACACGATATCATCGCTTGAGTTCTGGGAACAAGACCGGGATGTGCGGCCATCCAGAGCTTGGCGTTGGCGCGAGCTTCACGCCAACTGCTGGTTCGGACACACCGCTCGCCTTCACCAGTCGCGGTTCGCGAGCAAACAGATCGAACGGGTATGTCTGCGACCCGACAGCTACCCAAACCAGCTTCAAATCCTGATTTCCCGACCGGACGGGAAGTTCTGCCCGGAGCGTGTCGCCAGGGATGTAAGTTATCTTCCTATCACCCTCGGCAGTGAGTTTATAAGTTGTGATCGAGCCCTCGCGAACGCCTTCACCAACCTGCTTGAACCGTTTCGTTGTGGTCGAGCTACCCCTACTGGTGGTGGCGACTGAGAGCGGACCAGCGGGGTGTACCTTATCCAAACTCAGATCGACGGGAATCACGAGATCGAAGCCGTGGAGGTTCACTTCAAACTGCGGGGTCCGGAGAAATGCCGCCAATTCCAGAATCGGGTTTGGTGCCGAAGGATCGCGGAGCCGAACATAGAGATGCAGCAATCGGCCCCACTCCGGGAAAGGAGTCGTGGAATCGGTCAAGACGTTGGCAAACATCCGCCAGCTTTCCGGCGTATCCTTCTGAGTCACATCAGGACCGAGTCGGGCAAGAATGAGAGCCTGAACGTGCCGGACCCCCGTTCGGAAGCATTGATCCAGTCTCGCGGCAAGAATTGATCGCCCGGGGTCCAGGAAATCGCGCAGGTTCCATTCGTGGAAATCGTCAGAGGTCGAGTTGAAGTTGCGGAGCAAAGCCGTCCATCGTGCTGAAGGAAGAGAAACGGAGTTAATCCCTGGACCCGGTTCTGGCAACACCAGAACGGGTTCAGGGCGATCCGGCCCCGCTGTAAGACCCAGGGCATCAGCGAGATCGCGGAGATGGGTCAGCCTGTCATGCGTTGTTTCCCAGTCTTTCCGAGCTTCATAAACTCGATCAAATTCGTATGGAACCCGATTGAGAACTGCCTCACCCCGCGGCGATGCGACAGCCGGTGACCCCGGAAGCGGATCGCTCAGTGCGGCTGGTGGGCGGGTGGCCTCTGCCACGAGTCCGTTCACATCCGCTCGCCAGTTACCACCAAACGCCGGGGTCAGAGTTAAAGCAATTCCTCGCCGCACATAATCCCGGTAACGATCGAGGAAAGAAGACTCGGCTTCACGGATCGCACGAACATCGGCCAGCCACTTTTCGCGAAGCAACCCTGCCGGAGTTTCTTCCCAGGTGTACCCAGTGGGTAAAGAAAGTTCACCATGAAGTGATTGTTCCACCTTCGCGAGGTCTTCCAGCGTTCGCGTATCGCTTGGTGCTATCGCAGCGGCAAGCTTGTTGCGATATTGCTCGTAGTCCTCGATCTCTTTCAATCGACTGTCGATGAACTCCTTGAGATCATCGCGCAGAGCAAAAAAACCAGGGTCATCGTGAAGGTCCGAAAGGGTCTGCTTATTTCGCGCGAGGTTTGGGTCGGCCAGACGGACAGCAGCAGGTGATTCCTGTCGCTGATATGCAATCACCCGATCGATGAGATGAGTGTCGGGCTGCGGCGGTTGGAAGAGAGCCACCCCAATTGACCCCAGAAGCAACGCCCCAACGAACGTCAATGCAGCACGCAGTGTCCATTTCAGGCGACGGTTCGATCCACTCACACGAGCCCGGTGAGACCTCGCCGCGGCGAAGCAGTCGCGGAACAATTCTGCGACGCGGAAGGGAGTGCTTGGTTGGCCTGGAGCATCGAGTAACCGGGGAAGCCGAACCGCGACCGTATCAACCATCAACTCAATGCTTCCAAAGGGGAGGAATGGCGATGGAGCATCATCCTCATGCGCCGCGTCTTTAAGGAACGTGTGGAATTTGGCCCAGGCACTCTCCGCGTGCTCGTGAACTCGCGATTCCCATTTCTCGCGTGTGTCCCCTGGTTCGGTTAACTTGTCGCACTGCGTCAAAACCAGGAATACGGGAAACCCACCAACCTCGCGAGCGTTTGCCTTTCCCTGACCAACAACAGCCAGGAACGCTTCAAATTCCTTGAATGCCGCAGAGAGTTCGCCGTCATCCGCCGACCCATTAACCATCAGAATAATGGCATCGGCATCGATCACAGCCCGGGCCACGGGCGCTCGTGTTTCCGGATCGTGAAGCGAGTCCGGGTGCCGTATCAAACTTTCCGCGGCTTTCCCGGAACAGTCATTGAGGACAATCGTGATGGGCTCGGTAACTACACGAGCGCCGACCCGCCAGGGTCGTAGCCGGACGGTATAGCTCGTCAGTTCTGTGTGTGTGGGTTCAAGTTCCGTGCCTCGATAGACGGCATCGCGAAGTGAAGCCAGCCGACCGGAGGATTCAAGCACTTCCCCAAGAAGCGTTTCGCCCTGCTTTTCACCAGCTTGATACAACGCACCCAACAAGGCGGACTTCCCCGCCCCGCTGTGGCCAAAGAGCAACACCTGGGGAATGCTTGGGTCGGCCGGTGGCTGTGGCGAGGATGGCATCATCGGGTTGCGGGGAAGATCACGTCGAGCCCGGCCTCCTCGGTTGCCCAACGGGTTACATCAGTGACTTTCTGATCGTTTCGGGGGGGCGCAAAGTTGGGATCTGTAGGAAAGAGAATAGCCAGTATCATCTTCCCTTTTACAGTGGCTTTTCGCTCATCGATTGCGCGTTTCAAATCGCTCAAAGTTCTCGCCTGCTCTCTGGGGGCATCATCGAGAAGATAAAACCTGCCTTCAGCAGGCACAGCCTTGCCCCCAAGAATTGTAACTCGAATCGTTGACTCGGTCGGTGTGGGATCGATCTTTGGAGTTGTGATCTTTGGATCGACCTTCAGACTCGGGTCAGTGCTCGGCGCGGGGTTCTTGCCCGGGGATGTTTCGGTGTTCGGTGTGCCCTTGCCATCACCGCCATCGCCGGTGGGTTTGCCTTTCCCTGTGAAGACGATTAACGCGACGATTAACGCGACGATGACACCACCCACAGGCCGACCCAATCGCTGGAGCGTGTCCGGTGTCTTCTGGCGGAATGCCCAACGACCGAGAGCCCATCCAATCACACCGCCCAGAAGATACCCCACCAAAAACCCACCAGCAACGAGCAGCAGGTTGTTCACCAACTCCAGGAATTCCGCGCGAAGATCTGTGAGAAACCCAAACACTGGCGCGGTCATGGTCTTGCCTCCGTGTTGGGGTGGTTAAGGTTTTTCAAACCCGTAAGGCACATCCTTGAACCACTGACGAATCTGATCTTCCTGAGCGGCCGATGGGAAGGCGCTCGGGAAGGCACCCACCCTCCGCGGGTAGAGTATCAGGAAAAACACATCCTTCACCACCCCGCCTTTGCTGGCAAGAGCTTTCTGTTTTGAGATGTAACGAATAGCATCTGCTTCGGTTTTGATTTCCTGCCGATCCGGGTCGAAATAGATCAATGTTCCGTCCCTGGGATCAATCTCCATGACGCGGACGGCAAGACGGTCGGTCAGTTTGGCGATCTTTTCTTTTTCGAGCCGGGCAACCCGCATTTTTTCTTCCGCAAGCATGGCCTGAAGCGTCTTCACATCGTCGGGAAGCGACTTTTCCGGAGGGTCTTTAGTCTCAGGAGTGGTTTCGGGGGCGGGCTGTCCGCTGACGAAGGGCATCAGGAGAAAGATGCAGAAGAGGAGGATCAAGACATCGATCAATGGGATAAAGAATCGGGTGACGGAGCGACGGGGCAGGACGATCACTTCTTGCCCTCATCGGTGGTTTCGGGCTCGGGTGCGTAACCTCCGAGAGAACGGATCAGGTCGCGGCTGACTGCAACAACCCATGTTGGCAGGATATTGATGAAGGCCATGTAAAGCCCTCCGCCCGTAGCGGTGATGGCCGGGGCATACTTCCTGATGATCTCCGACGGTTCAGGTTTGGAACCGGGCGAAATCGCCCCGAACGTCTGGAGGATGGCAACTACAGTCCCAATCAATCCCAGCAGCGGGAACCATTCGGCTGCCTGGGCCAGATGGCTCAACCAACGATCCGCTCGGGGATCAAAGTCTGACTCCCGTTCGCGCCAGCGCAAGGCTCGCCACATCATCCAGATTTGCGTCGTGAATAGCGAGAAGCCCAAACCCAGAATGATCCAATCGATGGGTGAAACAGCGACTCGATCCAGATAGTCCCGGCGCGCATCCGACGGTATGGCAGCGAACAGCATGAGCGCTGCCAGGACCGGAACGGTCGTGAAAACGAGAGGCAACACGTTATGAATCCAAAACCGTCGCACGGCCGAACCTCGTGGGAATAGCCCTCCGGTCGCTGACGCTCCCGGCTCGCCAAAAACCGGAAGCAGGAGACGCAACTGATGTTTCTTGGCGAGCCGGGAGCGTCAGCGACCGGAGTTCTTTGTAAGCCGGGAACGTCGCGACCGGACGGCTATTTAGTCCCCATCAGCCAATCAGGCATCGCCTGGAGTTTCCCTTCGCGATTGACGCATGCCAGGGTCGTGGCTCCCTCGCAAATCAACATTCCCTCGCGAAACACTTCGTATTTGTGCTCGATCCGGATCGGGCTCGTTCGAGTTACTGTTGTGCGAATCGTCAACACGTCGTCGTAGTGGGCCGGGCTTTTGTATTTAATCTCGATCCTGGCAATCACCAGAAAGAAGCCTCGATCTTCAAGTTCCTTGTAGGCCGCACCCTGAGTCCGAAGCAATTCGGTGCGGGCCTGCTCGAAGTAGATCAGATAATTCGCGTGATGCAAGAGGCCCATCCGATCTGTTTCCGCATACCGCACCCGGATCTGAATCTCGCCTGAGAGCATGTCGGAAGCCTCATCGCAACCGTGTTGTGAGTCAATACCAGAGTATGAGAGGCTAATAAAAGAGCCGCGCACGCAGTAAGCGGGTCTTAACCTTTGAGTTGGCGTTATCCCTCACCCCGCTTACTGCGTGCGCGGCTCCATGTTGTCATCACTTGATGAATCCAACCCGACCAGGGGGGAAGAAGACGAACACCGCTTTCCCGAGCATCAGCCGTTCAGGAACCAAGCCCCACTTTCGGCTATCGGAACTTTGGGCGCTATTGTCACCGAGACAAAGATAGTGGCCGGGCTGCACGTAGAAGATGTCTGCCCCGGCGATTTCCGCAACGCTCACGATGGTTCGCAGTTGCTCGTTGGGGACAGAAAAACCAGGGAGCGAATTGATTTCTGATGTAAAAGCTTCTCGACTCAGAAACACCTTGTCGTTAATGGTCTTGAGTTTATCCACTGCTTCGGCTGAAACTCCAGAGCTACGCATCTTCTCCAACGCCTGGACATCGATCTTGTACCACTCCCCTCCCGATCGCGTGTAGTAGATGTCGCGATGAAGGACAATATGGCGAATCGTTGCCTGTCCTTTCGCTCCAATACTTGCGGGAGCATCCACATCGTTTGCTTTCACCCATCCTTCCGCACTGGCACCGTCACTCGGTATTGGCTCGACGGGTTGATAGTCTCCATCGTTCCCAAAATCGATGCACTTGCCATCCACCCAGACCCACAAACGACAATCGACATTCGCAAAGCGGATTGTGTACTTTCCAGCCGCAACTTTGCAGGGGCGGGAGGGGTTCTTGAAATTCTCACCACCACGTTCGGACTGTCTGAGGGAAACCTTTCCATTGCTGAATGCCGCCTGAAATCGATTCACTCCCTTCGAGAGTTCCATCACAACCTCTGCCCCGTTTCCGAGTTCAACCTCGCATTCCAGAATCAGATCGCCGACCCAGCGCTGATCGAGTCCGCTATTATCGCGAGGGGTAGCGCGATTCATTTGGGTATCGAGATCGCGGCCAGCGTTGTATCCGAGAAAGTTGTCGATTGGAACTGGGAGTTGACTGGCCAATTCCTTGAAATCCGTGGGAGACGTCATATCCACTGAATCGGCCAGAGAGGTTTTCCATTGCATTGCGAGATGACGATAGCGGATCCAGTGCAGTTCGTCGGCGTCGTGAGCGAATGCCCGCGGCTGAAGGCTATCATCTCCGTGCCAGGCATTTTTCCCCTCGGCGGGGGCATACCAGCGAGCCGGCACTTTGGCAGTAGCCAGATCTTTCGGCTGTTTATCGTTATCCCAAACAATACGCCTATCCGCGAGAAGCTGCTTTTCGCCCTTGCGAACGATCTCGAATCCACCACTTCCAAACCCATTTTGGCCAGCGGGAAATCCAGCCACGCGAGATAGCTCGAAGAGATCCACGGCCCTCGGATTTGAGCCATAGACAGTTGAATACATATATTCGTGTTTCCAAAGATCAAGTACATTGGACGGGCGAGGGAACAGTGGATCGTCAGCGGGGTAGCTGAGCGATCGAGTGACATAGAGGTCGCCGTGATGGATGGCGACGGTTTCCCCACCAAACCCTTCGGCTCGTTTGATGTAATTCTGGGCCGTTTGCTTTTCCTGCGGGAACGCTGGGTACTTGAAGACCACCACATCGCCGCGCTTTGGATCCCGGAGGTGGTAGAGCGGCTTCAGAACCAGAACGCGATCTCCGGTGCGGTTCTGCGGTGCGGGTTTCAATTCGTCGACATGCCCCAGATATCGACAGTTCGGGCAGCAAAAGCCATAAAGTGGTGTCTTCCGCCCGGTGGTCTGGTTCCCCTCGACTTCATCGTGGGAATTGACGGGGAATTCGTGTTCGCACTTCGGGCATGTCACGATTTTCTGGTAGCCGTAGAGCGTTTCGGCCATTGAGCCTGTCGGGATGACGAACGCTTCGGTTACAAACAGCTTTAACAGCAGCACCAGCACCACAACGAATACGATCGTTTCAATTACCTCGCGCGCGGGATCGCGGTGTTGAGTGGGCTTCTTTTCATCTTTTTTCTTCTTCTGTGTCACAGTCGCTGTCTGCTCATCAAGATCGGGCATGGGAACCCCTTCTGGGGAATAGCGAAACTCGAATTCCGAATTCAAAACCCGTAACGTCCATAGAAGGGCGGCAGAGCACCCCGATGTTAAGGTTTCGTGTTCCGAGTCTCTTTCTTATTCCACTTCGTCCTGTGGACGTTGAATTACTTGCAAACTCAGTTGCAGGTTAGTGAAGCCACCGGAGTCGGGACCAGTCCAGTGTCTGAAATACCCGTTCTTGTCCCCCGATGGTGACCCGGGCAGGTCGCAGAGGCTGGTGGATCAGGAATGGTTTACCGATGAAATCCACTTCTGGCACGCCTGGAGTTGGCCATTTCCGGCTATCCTGAGAGTTTCCGCTGTTGTCGCCCAGGACGAAAAACTCGCTGGGACCAAGGATAGCAGGGTGTTGTGTACCATGTTCGCCGAATTGCGTGTAGTAGATATCGCGATAGAGTGTGAAGTTGCGAATCACCAGCAGACATCCTCGAGCCCTCATTTGAACCGGGCTGCGGACCTCGCTTCGGCTCACCACCGGGGGAAGATCCGTGGATGGGAGAACGAGCTTTCCATCGATTGCCAGTGAGACGCGGCGATCTACAAACGCAAACTCCAGATGATACGTTTTGTGTGGCTCCAGGCAGACCCCACGGATTGAGCCAAGGCCGCCCTGACCCAATTGCGTGAGTGTCACAAGTCCATTCGCCCGCGACCCTATGGCGATTTCCGCCTGGACGGTATCCGCGCCATCGGAGAGATCGCACGCAAAGACCGCTTCCCCGGCTGCTGAAACCACCTCGATCTCATAGGCCAAAGAGAAATCGTGGACCGGAGGAAGTTGATTGAACGATCGCGGCACGCCATCGTAGCTGTTCCATGCCCGAATCGTCTCTTCCTTCCGCTCATCCAGATTCCAGTGTCGATACCGAACGCCCGCGCTCGGATGAGCCGGATCACTGGCATCAAGGGTCAGCACCCCTCCGTGTACAACACTGGAGTCTGCTTCCATGAGGGGGTGGGAGGATGTCTGAGGGAGTCGTGGGTCGTTTTCCGAGGGTTCCACCAGCCAACGTGCATTCCATCCGCCGGGGCTTGGGGCAAAGGCCATATCGTACACCAAAACGCGGCTCTCCCGAACTTCAGCGAGTTCCTTTCGGACCAATTGATCGTTCGCGTAGACATCGCCATCGATGAGCCGAATGGTTTCTCCAGGCAGCCCAATGACCCGTTTCACATAAGGCTTGCCAAACTCCTTTGGGTCCGTGTCGGGACAACGGAAAACAGCCATTTCCCATCGCCGCGGTCGGCGGATGTTGAAGACATTTTTATCCACCAGGAGACGATCTCCGCTCAGGTCTCGGGCCTCAATCAGCGAGAACCGCTTTCCGCAGTTTGGACATCCGATATGGCCGAACTGATCGGCCACATTTCCTCCCGCCGAAGGGAATCCCACCCGAACCGGGTAGCCACAACGTGGGCATGGCCCTTCCCTGTGGTTTCCAATCAGGGAGGGTGCCATGCTGCCAGTCGGCACACCAAATGGTTCGACAGCAAAGGTTCGCAGAAAGAGAAACAAGGTGACGAAGGCAACGCCAACCATGAGAAGTAAGCGGACGGCCGAACGGTCCCGATAAACGGACCTCGTCTCCATGTCGCGTTGTTCAGCGGTCAGAGTGGGGTTTGTTTCGGCGGGTACTGGTGCTGATGGTGAGTGAGGTTCCGGTGCCTCGCTGGCGATGGGAAGTTCGAGGGGTGGTGATGGTGCGTCGGTCGTTTGTATGCCAACTGGACTTTCAACGGATGTCGCCGACGGCGTCTCTGGTACGTTCATGATGTACGATCCGAAAGCCGCCGTTCAGTAATTCATTATTGCGAACAGGTCAAGCAGTGAGCCGACGCCGTGCTGCTCGCCGATGGCCCCTGGAATTAGTCATCGGATTCCAGCACTGCCATGAACGCCTCTTGAGGCACTTCCACCTGACCGATCTGCTTCATGCGCTTCTTACCCTCGGCTTGTTTGGCCCAGAGTTTCCGTTTGCGGGTGATATCGCCGCCATAGCACTTGGCAGTCACGTTCTTCCGCATCGCAGCAATCGTTTCGCGAGCGATGATCCTGGCTCCGATGGCCGCCTGGAGCGCAACCTCGAAGAGGTGTCGGTCAATCTCTTCGCGAAGTTTCGCGAGGACCTTGCGGCCTCGCCGCTCGGCCGTGCTTCGGTGAACGATCAGGGAGAGAGCCTCGACGCGGTTCCCGTGAACGAGAATATCCATGCGAATGAGATCGGCAGCTCGAAAGCCAAGAACCTCGTAGTCCATTGTCCCGTAGCCGTGGGTGACGGACTTGAGCTTGTCGTAAAGGTCATAAATCACTTCCGCGAGCGGCATTTCATAAACGAGGATGACACGTTGCTGGCTCAGATATTCGGTGCGAACGAACGTACCGCGGCGATCGGTGCATAACTGCATGAGTACGCCGATATTCTCGGCAGGAATCAGGAAGCTGATCTTCACGATTGGCTCCCGGAACTCCTGAATCAGCCCGGCGTCCGGGACATCCTGAGGGCCGTGGACGGTGATGACCTGCCCATCGTTCTTCTGAATCTCATACGTGACGTTTGGCGCGGTTTGAACGAGGTTCAGATCGCTATCGCGTTCGAGTCGCTGCTGGATAATCTCGCGGTGCAACATCCCAAGGAAGCCGCAACGGAAGCCGAAACCAAGGCCATCCGAGGCTTCCGGCTGATACGTGAAGGAACTGTCGTTCAGTTTGAGTTTGGCCAACGCTTCCCGCAAATCCTCGAACTCGTTGTTGTTCACCGGGTACAGGCCTGAATAGACCATCGGCTTGGGTTCCTTGTACCCGGTCAGTGCTTCTGCGGTGGGGACGAATGCATCCGTGACAGTATCGCCGATGTTCACGTCGCCAATGTTTTTGATGTTGGCGGTGAAGTAGCCGACCTGCCCAGCGGCTAACTCTTCGCACTTCTCCATACCGGGTCGGAACTGACCCATCTCGGTGATGACGAACTCGCGGCCGGTTCGCATCAGCTTGATGCGTTGTCCGGGACGAACGCTCCCTTCAACCATGCGGATGTAAACGACAACCCCCTTGTAGGAATCGAAGTGGGAGTTGTAGATCAGTGCTTTAACGGGTGCCTTGGGATCGCCTGCTGGTGGGGGGATGCGGTCGATAACGGCTCCGAGCAACTCTTCAATTCCGAGTCCTGCCCTGGCGCTGACTCTCATCACGTCGTCGGGATTAACCAACACCGCTTGTTCCATCTCGCCAATGACGAAATCTGGCCGCGCATGAGGCAGGTCGATCTTGTTGAGCGTCGGGATAAGAGTGAGCTTGGCATCCATAGCCAGGAAAGCGTTAGCGACAGTCTGGGCCTGAACGCCCTGGAAGGCATCGACGAGTAAAATCGCCCCCTCGCAAGCTGCGAGGGAACGCGATACTTCGTAATTGAAATCGACGTGGCCGGGTGTATCGATCAGATTCAACTCGTACCGCTGGCCGTTGTATTGGTAATAGATCGTGACGGGGTGCATCCGGATGGTGATACCCCGTTCGCGTTCCAGATCCATGCTATCGAGCGTCTGGGCCTTGATGTCTCGTTCAGAAATGGTGCCGGTTTTTAGCAAGAACTGGTCAGCAAGGGTACTCTTCCCGTGGTCAATGTGGGCAATGATGCAGAAGTTGCGGATATTTGCGGGGGGCGTCGGCATGGTGTCGGCGCTCTTATGTCGCGATCGCTGAAGGCAGCAATCAAGGCCATCCCGGTCGGCAGAGGCCAACCAGTCTACTTCGATCTTATCACTACAGACGGAACATGAATAGGGCAGGGCAGGAGGGTATGACGCTCTCGAACCCGTTCCGCGAAGAGAATGAAGCCACGATCATGTCGGACTAAGAGTATCCGCTTGAGTTGTTTTCAAAGTGGAATCGCGACTGGAGGCAAAATAAATAACTCCACACAGCCTGCATAGCAGGCTGGTGGTTGCAAGATCGCTCGTCTCGAATGCTCAGCAGTTGCAGCAGACGGGCATTCCGCCCATCATCATGCAGCAGGAGCATCCTGCCTTCATGCAGGCAGTCATGCAGTCGCAGCAGCCCTGAATCATATCGCAGCAGCCCTTGTCGCCGCTGGTGCAAGTGATGCAGCAGCCGTCCTTGGTCATCTCGCACTTGCACATTCCCATCGTCATGTTGCAGCAGCAGACCATCATCCCGTTCATCATGCAGCAACAACTCACCATACCGCCTGCCATCATGGAGCAGAGGTTCTGCATCATCGTGCAGGCGGCAGGGTCCGTGCAGACACAGGTGAATTTCATTCCGCCCGCACACTTCTCCATTTTGATTGTGCAGCGAGGGACCATCACCATGTTGGGACCCATGGGTGATGTCATCCCGGGCATCCCCGAGCTGCCCATCCCCATGCCAGGCATTCCTGTTGTCGGACGTTCCATCATCATCGTGCCGGTCATGATTATCTCTCCGTTAGTCGGGATTCTCGGGGTGCAGACAGACCAAAACATCCCTGCCTTTGCATTTTTCAGCCACCCCACGCGCTAAAAAATGTCACAAAACAGAGAGGACAACTTGCTTTCCTCACGAGAGGAGGTAATAATACACTAGCAACATGATTAAGTTACTGAACTTTGTTGAGTTCCTGAGTCAAGAATCTCCTACCCCAGGCCAGTTCTTTGTTGAGGCCGATCATGTTCGAGAATCGAATCCGGAATTATTGGGCTTCTTCCGAATACACACCAGCATTTGCTGGATCACTTCCTGCGTTTGTTGCCTGTCCGGCCCCACTCCTTGCGATGTTCAACTCCACGCAACAATCATTCGTTGCGGAAGTCTATCGCCGCGCTCAGGAACTCACCGAGTCGCAATTACGCAAACCAACCCGACGCAAGATGCCGCAGTTTTCTCTGAACTGAGGATCGGACGCAGGTTGAATTGAGGGATAGGATACTCCAATCACCCGGCATGTGCCAGAGCGCACTTGACCGGGTTTCTCACTTTGTCAGACACGTCATTTTCGCGAGACCGACGAGACTGCCGGCTCGGATCTTACTCTCATAAGACCTCAATAGTAGATACGGTAGACTGTAGAAGTTCCACAGGCACGTTATCCAGGTGCCCAATGATAGTCTTGTCCTTGCTCCTTTCGCTAGCACTTCTCCGGATTGCCAATCGCCAGGTATTGCGTGCCGAAAACCCGGCCCCTCGGGTTTTTCTTACAGGCCTTGGATTCGCGTTCGGTCCACAACTTTGGTGCATGTTCTTTCCGGCCGTTGCCGTGCAGGCAGGACTGATGTGGGTTCTGGCTGTAGCTTGGGGGGGATCACACTGGAACCGACGCCGCTATCTGCCAATCTCCATTGTCATCACTCTGATCGTATACTCTGTTCCTCTCGGATTTTCGATTGAGAAGAGGATGGAATGGGCAAAGATCCAGAAAGAGTTTCCCTTCGAGACGATGGTAAACCGCCTTCCCCCTCGACCAGCAACCAACACTTTATGGACAAGCAACGATGAACACCTCAACGCTATGGAAAAGAAGGTCTTTTCTGCATTGCACAATCGAAATTATGCCCTCAGGGAACTCCACGAGATGTCTGTTGTGGCATTCGTTAACACCCCTGGGTTCGGAGTCGGTCGCGTTTACACGCCACACTTCGAGAGCCTCCAGAAGTCGCTCCAAAACTTTCTGCCACTCCGCCCCCCAGTGCGGCAGCCCGATTATCTTAACCCGTTCATCCTCCCATCGAACAACCTGCAAGCAGCTCTCCTGGATTGGGACTCGGGGAAAATGCTCAGTCTTCACGATAATGGAGTCCTCGACTTCCTTAACCCGAAAGGTTTCGGATTCGCGAAGGATCGCGAGCATGTCGCAGGCTTTCAGAAACACGGAATGACCAAGGTGCCCGAAGCGACCACGTCGTGGTCGGTAGCCCACCTCGAATTGGTGGGTCTGGTCGTCCACGAAAAACCCGTGGTGTACGTCACGGCGAATTTACCGCAAATGGACGAAGTACAAGATGCCCCAACACGACCACTCGACTTTTTTGAGCTTGATGGCCTTGATGCATTACGGAAAGGTGAGGATCTCTTTTATCGTGGGGTGGAAGACAAGGGCCGGATGATGGGCTCGATTCGGGCTGTCGAGCAGTGCCTGAAGTGCCACGGCGGAAACCGCGGCGATCTGCTTGGGGCGTTTTCTTACGTTCTCCGTCGTGAGAAGACTCAGCCCTGAGACAAGGTTGGTCGGTACGCTGTATTCAAATGCAACTCATTTGCATGGATTGGAAAGGAGAAAACCAGCCGCTGCAAACACCATTGCGGCGTGGTGGTGCCAGCCGGTCCATGTTCGACCCTCGAAGTGGTCGAGGCCAAGCCTGCTCTTGAGCCAATCAAATTGTTCCCCAGCCTCACGGAATGCGTCCGGTTGATCGTCAACAACCCGGATGGCCCGCTCAGCCATCGCCTCGACAAACCCTTCGGTGCTTTTATACCCCTCCTCGACAACTGCTGTCGGGGCGGTCCATCCTTCCGCCCGTAGCTCTTCGATCAAGTTCAATGCAATTGACTGTTTGGGAATATGCTGTTGCAGATGGGACGGCACCGTCTTCTCGACCAGTGCTGCGTTCTCTCGAAGCCAGTATCTGGGAAGATAAAGCCGGGTGGCGAGAGGAACGTATCCTGCCTTCCCGCTCACGCCAACAACGACGACGATCTGGCAATTCACTTTTCGCTTCATCGGCCGTGCCATTTGTCTCTGCGTCCCAACAGTGTTGCGTCCCTTCTTCAACAAAACCCCATCATGGATGACCCAGGAGGATGCCTGTTCGCGATATTCGACCGGAAGACATTCACGATATCTGGCGAAAACGCGCGAGTGTTCCCAAGGGCTTTGCGTAACAAAATGTTGCAGTGCCTGGCCGAGATTTGCCCCTGTTTGAACTTCCGGAGCAACAACCGCAGCGATCGTCTCCACATTCTTTCGTTCAGGAGCAGTGAGGAGCCCGCGGATGTACAACCGGAACCACTCCCGCTGATCGGCCCTCATGAAGAGGTCGCTGTACAGCGCTGTGTACGCAGCGATGCGTTCACGGCAACGATTCGGAGCATGTGTGTGGAGGATCTGCTGCAAGTTCGTGGACTCCACACGATCGGACGGCATAAAGACGACTTAGTTACTCATCTTAGTAATAATTGATTTCGACCGCAGTTGCACGCCCACTTTTGATGTTTTTTCAACTCCACGACTTACTTTGTCAGGTCAGTACTTAAAGAAGGCCGACGACAACGAGCGAATTGAGCCCAACGGCTAGAATGAGAGTAACCGCTGTCTGCACGGACCAAACTCAATGCCGCCATCCACTGCCTTGCCGCCCGGTCCCAAGGGGACATTGATCGGTGGGAATATCCGCGAGTTTGCCAACCGCAGACTCGATTTCTTTCTCGACATCGCCCGCAAATATGGCGATCTCGCGAGCTTTCGTTTTGGCCCTCGCCGAATCTTCCTTGTCAGTCATCCCGATCTGATCGAGCAGGTTTTGCTTACCGATGCCAAACACTACATCAAGCACTTCGGGGCGAGGATGTACAAGCCGGTTCTCGGAAATGGACTCGTCACGAGTGAGGGTAGTTTCTGGCTTCGCCAGCGAAAGCTCTCCCAGCCAGCATTCCTCAAAAGCAGGGTTCTCTCCTACGCCGCGACAATGGGCGAACTTACTCAAAAGATGCTGGCTGCCTGGCGGCCAGGTCAGTCTGTCGATGTGCATTTCGAGTTCAGTGGGTTGACGAGCGCCATCGCCCTGAAAACACTATTTGGGCTCGAAGACTCTGGGGACCGAGAGAAGTTTGTCGAGACACTCCGTCTTGCGTTCGACCTCATGAGTAACAGATTCCGAACACTGATCCGTCTTCCCGATTGGTTCCCGACATGGTCGAACATCAAGCTCCGGCGCGCGGTATTCGAGTTACATAAGGTTGTAGATGGTTTCATCACTGCGGGACAAGCCAGGGTGAAAGCCAGGGAAGGGGGACACAAAGCGGATGATCCCGAGGATTCTCCCGAAGATCTCCTGCGCCGTTTGGTGACGGCTCAGGATGACGACGGTAAGCGGATGACCGATGTACAACTCCGCGACGAAGCCATGACGCTCTATCTTGCTGGGCACGAAACGACTGCCCTGACGCTTACGTGGAGTTGGTACCTGCTCTCGCAGCATCCGCGCGTGGAAGAAAAGCTCGTGGCGGAGTGGCGGCATGTTCTGAATGGTCGCGCTCCAACTCCCGACGATTTGCCGCGTTTGCGATATACGGACGCCGTTCTCGCGGAAGCGATGCGGGTCTACCCACCGGTGTACCTGATCGGCCGTGAGGCGATGACCGATTTGGAACTGGGTGGCTATCGCGTGAAAAAGGGATACACGGTGTTCATGAGTCAGTGGGTGAACCATCGCGACCCGAGGTATTTCTCGGACCCCGAAGTTTTCCATCCCGAGCGATGGGAGGGCGATCTGGCGAAGCGGATTCCGAAATATGCCTACTACCCTTTCGGTGGGGGTCCGCGGGTCTGTATTGGGAACACCTTCGCCCAGATGGAAGCTGCGATTCTCCTCGCGACAGTGGGTCAGAAGTATCGATTTACGCTCGACCCCGACGCAGTGATCGATGTGAATCCACAAATCACTCTTTTGCCAAAGAACGGAATCCCGGCGACACTTCAATTGCGATAGAGGCACTCAATCCTCATGACCGCTGTCTGGCAGCGTAGGCAGTCTAGTTCAACACCGCCCACACGTTCCCTTCACTCATCAGGCGCGTTACACTCGTAGCGAGATCTTGGCTTTCTTCTTTGTGGGATCGGCTCGCTGCACCTACAAACGAATACGACACTTCCTTCTGATCGGGAGTAACCGATGGCCGGGAAAAAGATTCTGATGCTGGTTGGCGACTTCGTTGAGGATTACGAGGCGATGGTGCCATTCCAGGCACTGGCAATGGTTGGGTACACCGTCCACGCGGTTTGTCCCGGGAAGAAGGCCGGAGAGAATGTGCGAACGGCAGTCCACGACTTCGAGGGCGACCAGACGTATTCCGAGAAGCCGGGGCACTATTTCGCACTGAATGCGACGTTCGAGGTGATCGAGCCACAGGATTACGATGCGCTTCTGATCCCTGGCGGGCGGGCACCGGAATACCTCCGGCTCAACCCTGCCGTGCTGGCATGCGTGCGTCACTTTTTTGCAACCAACAAACCAGTTGCGGCGATTTGCCACGGGCCTCAGGTGTTGGCTGCGGCCGGAGTCTTGAAGGGACGGACGTGCAATGCCTATCCCGCAATTGGCCCCGATATCGCTCTGTGCGGCGGGACGTATGTGGAGGTGCCCATGGACGCCGCACACACGGATCGCAACCTGGTCACCGCCCCCGGATGGCCTGCCCAGGCTGCGTTGCTCCGGTCGTTTCTGAAGTTATTGGGGACATAGACCCACCAATTTACAAAAGAGCTTCCGAAGTAGCTGCGCTGTACTGCTAATTAGCTAACGTTGCCGTTCCCTCGGTTTTCGAGACCGTTGTCACACACGATGAACGCCCATTATTTGTAGCGTTTTCGCAGAGCGAAAGTTTCGGTTGCACCCCGGGTTGCACCCGGCCGCGGGACGGAAGGCGAGCGGCCCCTGTCGGCAACGAAGCAGGCACAGTCCTAGCGTATCTGTGAGGTGCGGCCGACCGATGGCCCCGCCCCTCTGGGACCTTTCATTTCAGCCTTCGCGCCACCCGTTCCCTCGGCTATGTTCTGCTGATTTGGTGACCGGAGTTATCAGGTTTAGTCCCGCGCGTGCGGTGCGTGTGGGCGAAGAGTTCCCGTGTTATCGGGCGAAGCCTCGCACACTAAACACTGGTTCAGCCACCGGAGGATTGGCGATGAGGTGCGCATTGTTTGTAGCCGTGTTCTGCGGCACCAGTTTTGTTCTCAATTCGGTCTTTGCCGATCCGCCGAAAACTCCAGCAAGCTCACCTCCACGTGACCAACCCGAGTGGGTGACTGAGATCGAGGCGGCGATCAAAGCCCAAGAAGATCATGAGCGGAAGCTCTTCGCCGAGTACGCCGAAAGGTGGGAGAAAGCGAAGACCGACGCCGAGCAGGATGCGCTCGAAAAATGGCGGCAAGATGCCGTCGATGAGCTGAGGAAAGCCGACCGCACAGCGGCTCATTCCCTCATGCCGTTGCTGCGCAAGCACGCCGATGATCCAAAGGTGTATAGGGGATTGGCCTTTGCCACAATGTGCGGCAGCAGCGATGACCGTGAAGAAGCTGGCGCTTTGATGGGTAAGTATCACCTGTCCAACCCAAAATTGCTGGAGTTCGCAGAATTCGGAGGGGGCGAGTGTGACGATTTCCGAGAACCAATCATCCGCAATCTCCTCGCCAATAAAGAAATTCCCGCGAAGGATCGGACCATCCTGCAATTCTCTCTGGCCCGGCATTTGAAGGACAAGGCGGAAGTCGCCAAAATGTCGGATCAGTCGATCACTTGGAGATACGGTTCCGACTATATTGCCAAGTTTCGCAAGCGGGATGTGGCAAAGCTCGAAGCCGAGGCATTGGAAATCTTCGATCAACTGATCGCGAAAAAGGTGCCCGATGAGTTCCGTCCTGGTCTTTCGATTCTGGAATGGGCCGAAACCGAGGCGTATGAAATGCGCCATCTCGCGGTTGGCAAAAAGGCACCGGAGATCGTCGGCGAGGACCTCGACGGCAAGTCGATGAAACTGAGCAACTATCGCGGCAAAGTGGTGGTGCTGGAGTTTGGCAGCAGTCGTTGTAGTCCCTGCGTAACTTTCGGCAGGCATCTGCGAAAGCTGATCGATCAATATGCCGGCCGGCCATTCGCCGGCGTGGGCGTCAATACCGATAAAGACCGGAAGGAGGCCAAGGCGTTCGTTGAGGAGAACAAATTCACTTGGCCAACATTTTGGAATGGATCAACTGTAAGTGCTGGGATTGCGAAAGACTGGAATGTGAGTGCCATTCCCACGGTGTACGTGATTGACCATGCGGGCGTGATTCGCTCCAAAGCTCGCGGCCCGGAGCTCGATCCGCTGATCGAAGAGTTGGTGAAAAAAGCGGAGGATGCTGGAAAGCAGTAGCCGACTGATACCAGAAGGGAGATGGGGCCAAGCAGCCCGAACCGGCCGCTGCACACCCGGCTTGCGCTCGTCAGAAGCCCGACCATGCCGATTGTCGATCTTCCCATCGCACCCAGGTAGTGGCGCTGCACCCCCGGTGTGTGGTCCCCCCACTTGCGGCAACTGGTCTCGTCGATGACCCCGACCGTGCCCAGGGCGTCGCCCGGGATGTCCGCGACGACGGCACCGAGGTGCTTCTGGAGGGTGTCGCGAGCCGAAGCCCGATCCCAGCGGGCGGTGACCAGGAACTCCTGGAGGGGGCGCACCGCAGTCCCGGCATCGAGTGCCACCGGCTCGATGCTCTTGCGCGGCAGGTCCGACAGTAACCCGCGGCAATAGGTGTCGAAATGGGCGGCCGTCCGGTCCTGGCCGAAGCTACCCCGGAACCGCCGCAGATACGACGCGAACGCCGGTCCCAGGGACGTGATTTCCTGCTCCGTCATCCGTAACCCTCCCGATGACTCAACTTACGGAACGCAGGAATACCCGCGCTGTACTGCTAGGAGGGTAAGTTCCCTACATCTTCTTCGGAACGTACCTTCGGCTCGATCATCACTTTGAGAATAAGAGTTACGAGTGCCAGCATTGTCAGAACGGAAGCCAGGGCGAATGCGGCAGAGTTGTTTGAGCCTTCCCAAAGCTTTTGCACACGCAGAGGCATGGTGTCTGTCTGACCCTCAATCCGTCCAGAGACGACATAGACTGCCCCGAACTCTCCCATCGCCCGCGCATTGCATAGGATCACGCCATAAAGCAGACCCCACTTGATGTTCGGTATCGTCACCCGCCAGAACAATTGCCATCCGCTCGCTCCAAGGCTTCGGGCTGCTAGTTCCTCCTCGGGTCCGACCGCTTCCATCACGGGAATCAACTCACGGGCCACAAAGGGAAATGTGACGAATGCTGTCGCCAGCACGAGCGCCGGCGGCGCAAAAATCACTTGGTAGCCGTGGTCGCGCAGCCATGCTCCGAGAGGTGTTTGGGCTCCAAAGACCAGCACAAACGCCAATCCTGCCACAACAGGGGACACCGAGAAAGGCACATCGATCAGTGTGGTCAAGAGACCGCGCCCTGGAAAGCGGAAACGAGCAATCGCCCACGCCGCTGCTACTCCAAAGACCACGTTCATCGCCACAGAGACAGGTGCAACTATAAGCGAAAGGAAAACCGCATGTCTGGTCTCGGGACTGGCAGCGAGGCTGTTCCAGTACACTCCCAAACCTTTTGCCGTAGCCTGGACAAAGACACTCACCAGCGGCACCACGATCAGGATTCCAACAATCCCAAACGTCAGTCCGATCAGGCCCCAGCGCACAAACCACGGATCGGTAGCTCCGCGCAATTTGCTACCTGGCGGGCTTGTCGTGTTTTGAACTGTTCTTGGTTCATCCCCCATAGCGTTTGCTCCGCCATTCGAGGTAATTGATCGCAGCGAGCAGCAAGAAAGAGAATCCCAATAACACGGTGGCAATCGCCGCGGCCTCAGCGTAGGCGAACTCCTCCAGGCGAACCAGGATCAGCATCGGGGCAATTTCCGTGTCGAAGATTTTGTTACTGGAAATGAAGATCACTGACCCGTATTCACCAAGCCCGCGTGCAAATGCCAAAGCAAATCCAGTCAGTACGGGAGAGACCAGGGTTGGCACAATGACCCGGCGAAATGTTTGCCATCGGGATGCACCGAGGACAGCCGATGCCTCCTCCATCTCAGCATCGAGATCATCCAACACCGGCTGGACAGTTCGGACAACAAATGGGAATCCCGTGAATACCAGTACTAAGACGATTCCCAGGCGTGTGTAAGCGACCTGAATGCCCAGGGGAGTGAAGAACTGCCCAAGCCAACCCTGGGGGACATATAGGCTGGCGTAAACCAACCCTGCCACTGCTGTTGGCAAGGCCAGTGGGATATCGACAAGGGCATCCACGATCCGTCTGCCGGGAAATCGATATCTCACTAAGGTCCAGGCAACGATCGTGCCCAGGACAACATTGATGATGGCGGCGATGAATGACACACTAAAAGTGAGTGCATATGCTGCCTGAGCCCGCGGGGTCCAAGCTGCCGCCTGAAATTCACTTGGGCTGAGAGATGCTGCCTTTACCAAACACGCTACAAGCGGTATTAGAACAAGTAGACTCAGGTAAATGACTGCATACCCGAGGCTGATTCCAAATCCCGGTAGAACGCGTTGATTGACACCACCACTCATTGACGCTCCTGATCTACACCTCCCTCCGCCTGTAACACGGCACGGAGTTCCCGCCAAAGGGCGAGTTCCAACTCCGTAAACGGTTGGTCGGGCGTGTGGTGTAGGGCGACATCATACGCTGCACGGGTCATCCTGGCGACGAGCGCTTCATTCTGCGGTGTGAGAAGTACATCAACAGGCTCTTTGTCAATCACCACAGTGGAAACCATCGGAGACACTCCCGAATCTGGGGAAGAGCGAGGGCGACAATCTTGGGACAACCCGCAGAGTAATCCACTGCCCTGAGCGCGAAGAAGGTCTTCGTCCGCGCGGCAGTCTGCGTCTACTATTTCTCTACAGCCCAAACCCAGAATCTTACGGGATCTGCCTCCCTGCTGCCTGAATTTGATCGAATAACTGACCTTCCGCAAAGAATTTCTTTTGGACATCGTTCCACTTCCCGGATGCCACAAGCGTTGTCGCTGGGTGTAACTCCATATCGGGGAAGAGCGATTTGTGTCGTGTGAATATTGTGGCGTTCGTGGGCCTGTGATAATTCTTGGCGATCAGTTCCTGAGCTTCCTCCGTGTACAGAAATTGCACGTAGGAATCGGCTATCTCCGCTGTCCCCTTGCGGCGAACATTCGCATCCACCACCGCAACGTGAGGCTCGGCCAGCACGCTAATAGCTTTCTTGTCTGGAAAGTTCGCACCCGGGTAGACGATCTCCAGTTTGCCGTCTGCTTCCTTCACCTCAAGGTGTGCTTCGTTTTCCCAGGTGAGGTGAACATCGCCGAGACCCTTCTGAGCGAATGTGACCGTTGCTCCGCGCGCTGCGGCATCGAGAACAGGAACTCGCTTGTAAGCTCGGGTGACGAAGTCCTTGGCTGCATCCTCCGATCCGCCGCGCCATATGACCGATCCCCACATGGCCAGGAAACTCCATTTCCCATTGCCGGACGTTTTCGGGTTTGGGGTGATGATTTCGACATCTTGGCGCGTGAGGTCGGCCCAATCGTGGATGTTCTTCGGGTTTCCCTTTCGCACAACGAAGACGATCGTGGAAACGTATGGGAGTGAGCGGTTGGGATAGCGTGTCTCCCAGCCCTCATCCATTAAGCCCGCTTTGCGAATGGCATCCGTGTCGGTCCAGAGTGCGAGCGTGACAACGTCTGCCGCAAGCCCATCGACTACCGCTCGGGCCTGGCTGCCGGAGCCACCATGCGATTGACGAATGAAGAGCCTGACTCCATGTTCTTTCTCGTACCTATCCACGAACGCTGCGTTGATATCGTGCCAGAGTTCCCGAGTGGGGTCGCATGCGACGTTCAGGAGCTGTTCGTTACGGCCAAACCCCGCTGAGACGACCCAGATCCCCGCTGCAATCACATAGACAACGGTAAATCCGAGCAACGCCCGAGCCCACATCAAAGAACCTCATTGAGAGTTGAGAATACCTCTCGCATCGCCAGACTCGCGTTCCTCAACGTGCGCCTGAGCATTGCTTATAGTGATGGTTCCCGAGTGATAGATCACAAAGTTCATCACATTAGTAATCTAACCGTATGTTTTCCCGGAGTCAAGTAGAAAGTATTGCGGCTTCAGCGGGATTTCAGCATTGCTCTCGGATGATGGGCACCATCAAAATGAGTTCGACATATCATCACCCCAATGGCTGTACTTGGGTTCAAGACATTGGAGAACTACATCATCATTTGAAGTGAAACCGAGGAACCACATGCCACCAGGGCCCACATGTTTGGGCATTCTGTTTCCTACCTTCAACCGATTCGTCCCACAACTTGGTCGCCGGGACGTTGGGCCATCCTGGGGAAGTCCCTGTTATGTAAGAGCGAACGACCTGTCTTCCATACGGCCTAAGAAGCCGTACAGCAGACAGGTCGCGGTTTGTTGCGAAGACCGAGGAACTACTCCGTCGGTACTCGTCGGCCCATGACAAGAGACACGATGGCCAAGATTACGAACACGACCAACAGTACTTTCCCAATCCAAGCTGCTTCACCCGCAATACCCCCGAAACCGAACACCGCGGCGATTATCGCGACGATGAAGAATGTCAAAGCCCAGCGTAACATGAGTAACTCCCGGTTAGGTGAACGAACCGCAGGTTACTAAATGCAGTATTCGTGCCGAAAGTGGTTTCTGTCTCAAATGAAAACGTCAGCGCTATGTCACATTGTCGGGGTTTGCTACTCATCATACTTGGTGTGATGAGCGAAAGAGAGAGTGTGCCATCATCCGGGAATGGGCTTGTTATCCTCTGCCATATCATCTCGACCCCGCATTTTTGGGACGTTTTCTCAGGTTGGCTGACTCAATCGTTGAGAATGGTGGCGAATAGGGAGGTTCCGCATGTCGCACTTGCTTCAAACAATGGTTCACCAACTCGGCCGTACCGTGGCGCGAGAAGGTCTGGCCAAACTGGGAGATGCGGAACTCCTCAGGCGATTCACAGCGGATAGCGACTCGCTCGCGTTTGAAGCGATCATCTGGCGGCATGGGACGATGGTTCTCGATGTTTGTCGTCGAGTGCTGGGGCGACATGGGGATGCCGAAGACGCCTTCCAGGCAACATTTCTCTCCTTGCTTCGCAATGCCCGTTCGGTTCGCTCCGGCGCGTCCTTGTCCGGTTGGCTTTACCGCGTGGCGCGGCGACTCAGTGTCCACATGAGTCGCCAGAGGAATCAGCAAGCTCATCGTGAATCTCAAGCCGCACGGCCGGAAGCTCAAATCGTTGATGATGTCGAACGCACCGACTGGCGAAGGTTGCTCGATCGTGAAATCGAACGGCTTCCCGCGCGATATCGCGATGCTTTCATCCTCTGCCATCTCGAAGGTCGGGATCACAAGGAGGCAGCTCGCGAACTTGGTTGCCCGCTCGGAACGCTTCATTCGCGGTTAGCGCGAGCCAAGGAACGGCTCCGAGCCCAACTGGGGTTAGGCAGTCTGGCTTTCCCTGTCGTGGCGACAGTGTTGGTTTGTCCGCGACTTGTCAACGCCACGATGACAACTGCCAACGAGTTTGCAAAAGGTTCGTTCCCAGCGATGTCCACAACGGTCGTCGCAGTCCTAAATGGAAGTTGGAATCTCATGGGACTCATCAACGCCAAGTGTCTTGTCATGGCCATTCTCGCCTTGGCAACAATCGGGTCGGGGGCAGTGCTTCTGAATCAGCCGAGCGCGAGCGCAACACCTTCGCCAACTGCGCACGCTCCGTCGGAACCGACCATGGAAGAGTTGAAGCGGGAGAATCAGCAATTGCGGCAAGAAATCGCGCGACTGAACAAACGGCTCGCTGTGTTGGAAGGTACACCTCCGACAGACCAAGAAGTGATTCGGGCAATGCGGAAAGGAGAAACGGGACAGGGACAAATCTCAGAGATGATGATTGTAAAAGAAAAGGTCCGCGACCAATTTGGTCCCATGAAAGTGTATCCGCTAGTTGGCAGAGCCCAACTCCGATCGGAACACTGGCAATGTACGATTTATTACCGCGAATCGGACGAAAGAGATGCGAAGAAATCAGATGGTAAGAACCCCCAGCATGTCCAAGTCATATACATCGACCAGAACACTTTGGTCACTCCCGAAGATCGGCCAAAGTGAGGAAGTAGGAGGAATTCACCAATCAGGAATCGTGAACGAAACTGCTCACTCCACGCGGCAGAACACAGCCTTCAGATACCGTCCTTCAGGAACAGGGAGCAGGAACGGATGGTCTGCCGCGGCCCCGGTCACCTTGAAAACCTGGAGTGTTCGCCCAGCCTGCCAAGCGGCCCGACGAACCGACTCCAGGAAATCCGCCTCGCTTACCAAACCGGTGCAGGAACAGGTCAGGAAGACACCTCCCGGTGCGACGACTTGCAGAGCCAGCCGATTCATGTCGCAGTATTTTCGGAGTGCCTGATCCACTGTTTCCCGATCCCGCGTCAGTTTGGCGGGATCAAGGATTACTACATCGAACCGCTCACCGTTGGGGATCACATCCCGGAGCCAGGCGAACAAGTCGGCTTGCACGTAGCGAATGGTTGCCCCGTTGAGTTTCGCGTTCTGCTTGGCCATATCAATGGCCTGCTCATCGAGGTCGAGCCCCACCACCTCGGCCGCAGCACCTCGGGCCTTGGCATAAACTCCAAAACCGCCACTGTTACAGCAGATATCGAGAACCCGCTTGCCCCCGCAGAATTCACTCAAGGCTAATCGGTTCTCACGCTGATCGAGAAAGAACCCCGTTTTGTGTTTGCTTCCGGGCGCAACCCGGAACTTGAGCCCATGCTCCACAATGGTGTCCGGCGGTGGTGGTTCGGGAGGTCGGCAATCGAACGATTCCTGCTTGCCGACATGCTCTTCTGCAAAGTAATAGAACCGCGCGGTGGGATAATGCTGTTTCAATACATCCACGATCGCTGCGCGCTGTCGAAACATTCCTGCCGCGAAGAACTCGATGACCAGCGTATCGCCAAATCGATCGATCACGAGTCCACTGAGTCCATCGGCCTCCGAGTACACGATGCGATAAGCGGTGGTCACTTCATCGAGTCTCAGAATCTCCCGGCGAAAGGCAATCGCGGCTCCAATCTTGCGGGCGAAGAAATCGCCATCGATGGGTTCATCCTGCTTCGCCGTGAGGACGCGAAGTGAAATCCGCGAGTGCCCGTTATACATCCCACGGGCAACCCATTGCCCGTTCTTGTCGTGAATATCGACCACTGCGCCGGGGGCGATTCGTGTGGTCGGCTTCTCCACCATCTTCTGGAAAATCCAGGGGTGAAACGATCGCCGCTCGATTTTGAGCGTTACTTGAGGCAGGCGGGGAGAATTCGCTGCTGAAGCAGGTGGGTGAGAGAGATTGTCGCTCATGCTCGGCATTTTACTGGACTGTCCCCGAGGCGTATTCAACTCGAACCAGGATTCATCGAACGGGGAACATTGCGGCTCAAGAGCTTACGTCGAGCGGCGGTTATAGAGGTCACCCCCTGTAACGGTTCCAGCGAATCAGAACCAAAGGTTTCTGCCACTCCAAAGGAACCCACCCGCTGAAGCTTGCTCTACTGCCAGTCGCTGTTCGACTCCGGCCAGTTCGAGAACCGGCTTGGAAGCGATGCTTAGGATCTGTTTTCCTCATTCGGTGTGTCGAACCGAAGCACGCGAGGCAATTCAAAGTTTAATGTTCTCTTCGTCATCCCCGGAAAAAGTCTTTCGATTCAGTATATGGGTTAAAGAATGGAAGAGTAATTCTGCTTGCTTGGCTAAAGAATATGACGAGAATTGTCACCATTACTTTCCAAAGCATTCACCTCCGAGAGTATCAATGATTCGCCCATCCCTTCGAATTGCCCAACTTGCACTCGAATTGCTTGAAGACCGTATCACCCCGACGATCTCGATGAGCTATGTGTCGGGGGCATACTCCGGTGTCAGTTTGGGCGACTATAACGAGACGTCGGTGGCTGCCGGTGATTTCAATGGCGACGGCCTATCGGATGTCGCAATCGCCACGTATCAGGGCATCGGCATCGTGATGAACGAGGGGAATGGGAATTTCGATTGCACAGGATTAGTTACAGTCGGCTCGACGCCCAACATCATCCGGGCGGGGGACGTATTCGGGAACGGCAAGCAAGACCTGGTCGTTGGGTGCGATAATTCCAATGACATATTCGTCGTGCCCGGCAACGGTGATGGTACGTTCGGTACACCGATCGCGATTAACGCCGGTTCCGCGGTCCAGGACCTGGCCCTGGCAGATCTGACCGGCGACGGGGAACTGGACGTCATTGCCGGCACACAAAACGGAATCGCCGTGGCGCTGAACAATGGGGTGGGCGGATTCGAAGCACCCGTCATCTATCCCGGGAACGCAACTAATATCGCCGTCGGCGACTTTACTGGCAATGGCATGCAGGACATTGCCGCGAGCATCCAAAACAGCGACGTGATCGACGTCTACTTGAACGACGGCCACGGTGCCTTCGGCATCCCGACATCAATCACCACCCCTGACGGGTACCAGCCAGGATCGATAACCGCTGGGGATTTCAATAACGACGGTGAGGCGGATCTGGCGGTCAACTATCAGGGGACAGGGGCAATTGGGGTGATGTTGAGCAATGGGGACGGTACCTTCCAGTCCCCCATTTGGGTGAACAGCAGTTTATCGGCTCAAGGAAATGCGATGGTTGGGGCTGTAGACTTCGACAACAGCGGCAATCTCGACCTGTTCTTTATCAACAATAACGCCCAGGTGATCCTGCCGGGCGATGGGCAGGGCGGGTTCGGCTCGCCGATTTCCATTACTACTTCTTACGGCCCACCCTGGGGAGGAAACGCGTTCGCAGTGGGCGACTTGACTGGTGACGGCTACCCGGACGTCATCGATGCCCCATTCGAGGTGGCGTTCAACCTGTCGGGTGGCGACACTATCAACTCGTTCCAAATGTCCGCCCCGGACACGGCCACCGTGGGGCAGACGGTCAATCTGACGATTGAGGCCGAGGCGGCGGGTAACACGCCCCTCCACTCGTACACCGGGACTATTGACTGGGACATCAATGGTCAACAGAGCGGGTTGCCTGGGAGCAGTACGCAATTCCCGAACTACCAAGACGGAGTGATGACTTTCCAATTCATCCCGAAGGCAGCGGGCTATCTGACGATCGGCGTCGTGGACCAAAACGACCCGGCAGCAACCGGATCTGTGACGATCGCAGTATCCGCCTTACCCTCCATGATCGACGCGAGTACTTCCATCGTCGAGACGGCCAACACTCAGGATGCCTCCGGTGTGCCGGACGCGGTGACCGTGACCGTCAGCGATACCTCGGGCAATCCGGTGAGTGGGTTGGCGAGTCAAAACTTTGCTTTCGCCCTCCTGGGCGGGACGAGTACCGGCACCTTCGGGCCCGTGGCCGAAACGTCCACGCCGGGCACATACACGGCGGCATTCACCGGGGTGGTTGCCGGCACTCCGGACACACTGCTGGTGAAGGTGGATGGCGTCCCGCTTGCTGCCGAACCCAGGATAGCCGTGGTGCCCGGGTCGCCGGATTCCGGCGAAACGTCCGTCTTCCTGGCTACCCCGACCGTCATATCCGGTGGACTGGACGTGCTTACTGTCGTGGCGAGGGACGCCGCGGGCAACCTGGTAACGGATCTCACGAATTCCGATTTCAAGGTGGCTCTCGGCGCCGGTGCCAGTACTGGCAGCTTTAGCAGTATTTCCTCCACTGGCAAAGCTGGGAATTACAGCGCAAGGCTCACCGGCCTTGTCGCAGGTAGCCCGACTCCGGTTACGGTCGTCATAGACGATGTTGAAATTACACCCGAACCGATGGTGCAAGTAACTCCCGGGGCAATCAACGACGCCACATCAAAGGCGAGCTTCGCCACATTGACCGACCCGGAAGGGAGCGCTGATCTCATGACAATCTCGGTGGCGGACGCCCACGACAACGCCATCACAGATCTGCCCGGCACCGCGTTCTCATTCGCCCTCCCCAGCCGGAGGAGTACCGGCTCGTTTGGGGTGGTGAGCGAAACAAGCACCCCTGGGATATACACGGTCCCGTTCACTGGCCTCCAACTCCAGCCCAAGATGGAGGTGACCGTGACGATCCTTGCAGTCAAGCTCGTTTCCGAGCCCCTGGTAATCGTGGTTCCTGGGACGCCCGACGTCCAGTTGACTACTGTCGCCGTGACCGCACCAACCGTGGTCTCGGGCATGTCTGATTCGGTCACCATCAGGGTCAAAGATGTTTTCGATAACCTAGTTGGCGGCCTTTCCCCCAGCGACTTCACCGGCGAACTCCTATATGGCACAAGCTCTGGCACGATGGGCTCCGTAATGCCTACAGCCACGCCAGGTATCTATCGTGCGACTCTCACGGGCATGATGGCTGGCACCCCAAGTTGGTTCGCGATCACGTTGAACGGGCAACCGCTCCAGTCGGGGCCGACCGTAACAGTGGTCCCAGGCTCTGTTTCCGCCGAGAACTCCTCAGTGGTAATCGCCTCTTCGACTATCACCGCCGGGACCACTGACGCTGTAACAATCCGTTTGTCGGATGCCGATGGCAACCCAATCGTCGGGCGAAAAGCTGGAGATTTCTCGATCCGGCTGTCCGGCGGCCTGAGTACGGCGGCAATCGGATCTTTCAGGCCGACCATTCCCGGCGGCTATGCCGTCACACTGACTGGCCTGAAGGCAGGATCGGCCTCCTCCCTTACCGTGGTCGTGGATGGCGTGACCCTGATGACCCGGCCCCAAGTTCAGGTAACCCCCGGCGGGGTGAGCGGCCCCAACTCGATCGCGCGAGTCTCGGCGACTCAAGTGAACTCCGGTGGGACAGTCACGCTCACCGTGGTACTGAAGGATGCGGAAGGTAATGCGATCACCCGCCTCACAACTTCGGATTTCCAACTGTCCGATTCGAGCACCGGGTACGGCAGCTTTGGCTCAGTCGAGCAGACCGATACTCCCGGCACTTACTCAGTCACGTTCTCGCCCCTCGACGGCGGAATCTATGAGCTTATTATTGAAGTGTCCGGCGTGGTGCTTTCTGAGAAACCTAAGGTAAAGGTGGTCTGAGGTGTGAATGTTGCCAGAACTCGACCAGCTTCGGTTTCATCGACCGAAGCTAGTCACTGCCGGGGTTTGATGTATAAGTGTCTGCGGTTCGCAGGTCTGTCAGGAATATCCCCGATACGGACTCAATCCGATTCCAGATACCGGATGCGTTTGTTCACATCGGTATTCAGCGAGTGATAATGCATCTTCAGCTTACTGGGCTCGAAGAGTTCTCTCCGCAAAACCTCGACATCATCGAACCCAACGGATCGCGTGAAGATTGGGAGCAGGTAATCGATCCCGATTTGACTTGGCCGCAGTTGAAGGGGGTCGTAGAAACTCGGGTGCATCCTCCGGGCATGGATGAGTCCCCAACGATCGCGAAAATCGTTCGCGTAGGTTGCCCCCAGATGGAATCCTTTCTCGCGTGTGTACTGGAGAACAGCAACAGCATTCATCATTCCTTCGAGAAGCATATCAACCGCGTGACCACCAAGTTGAGCCGCGTGATAGCGGTCGAACAAGATCGGCCGACCTCCTCGCTGAGTGTGACCGAGTTTACGTGTGAAGATGGCAGCTCTCGCGGATTCATTGCGCCGTTTGCTGGTGAAGTAGGAGTCTCCGAGGCGGTGGATCAATACCGATCGTAGGGTCTCCGAGGCACCGCTGAGGATGAGGTTCCCGGCAGGGTCGGTACTCGATAATTCCGCACCAAGTTCCTGTCCCTTTGCATCCACGATCCCTTCGCCGCAGACGATCACGCAGTGCTTCTGGAGATCGTAAATCTCCTTGATCCGCTCCACGAGCATGTCCACATTCAAGCGGTGTTCGGGGACGAGCAGGATGTCCGGCTGGCCGTAGGAAGCACCCAACGCCAGGTATCCGGAATGCCGACCCATTACTTCCACGATTGCGATGCGTCGATGGCTCTCGGCGGTCGTTCGGATTCGCTGAACGCCGGTGGTGGAGACGAATACTGCCGTCGCATATCCCGGAGTGACGTAGTTCACCATCTGATCGAGATCGAAACGAGTGTGGGACTCGCTCCGCGTGTACATGAAGCCATCCTTCTCAAACGCATCGGGATGGATTTCGCCTTCGGGCAAGCGGATCCACTCATCGGCTTCGTTGCGATGGTTCAATCCCAGATCATTGTCGATAGTCTTGGGGGCCAGGACGGTCGGGAGACACTCGCAGAGTGCCTGCATTCCGTTGAGCGTGCCATCGCCTCCGATACAGATGAGCCCGTCAATCTGGAGCTTCTTGAGCCGATTTGCGATGAGATCCACGCTTGCTCTGTCGTTCGCATCCACATAATCTCGGGATGCACCGATCAGGGTTCCTCCATGAGTTGGATCGAGTTCCGGAATTGGTGAATAGAGTGGATTGAGGGGTACATGGGGCACGCGCGGGTTGAAGAGACTACTGAACCCCTTGATGAACCCGAATACTTCAACCTTCCGTTGGCTCGCGCGTGTGACGGCACCGTAGATTGTTGCATTGAGTGCCGGGGTATCACCTCCAGCCGTGAGAATCCCAATCCGTTTCATCCTTGTATCCCTCTGTCGGTAAGGCGACAGGGATCAGGAGTCTGGAATCAGAGGGCAGGAGTCAAGAGAAGATTATCGAGGATGTGAATCCTGGGGCTTCATGTCCCCAAATACTGCCGAAGCATCGCGTTCAGTTTCTCGCAGCGGTCCCGCCAGTTATGGGGATTCGGTGGGGGGTAGTCTTTCATCGGTCGGAAAGCGACGAGGACATTCAGAAGAGGCTGCGAAGGGTTGGGCTTCTCCATATGAAGCTCCAGTTCGATCGGTTCCTGACCGCATGGTACGCTTGGCTTACTCATGTTCCGAAACCAGCCGAAGAGACCGCTCCCGCCAGTCGATTCCTTATAGCCTTGAGGAACGCCAATCCGCATTCGGATCAAACCCGGTTCGCTCGCAAGTACTTGTCCGCCCAGATCCTCGACAAAGCCCCGGAGTTTGGCGGCCGCCAGGCGTTCGGGCATGAAGGCATCGAATTCGTGGATAATTCGGAGTGGATCGGGAGCGATATTCAGCCCGGGTCGAGCAGGTGGTGTGAACTCCACGGCTGTCGGTAGGGGCTCCCAACCTACTGGAGCAGTTATTTGCCAGTAATCCACGCCCAGGGATCGACCATACATCTCGACGACTTCGCGCGCGGATTGGGGTCGCTCATTTGGGTATTTCGCCAAAGCCAAATGGACAACAGCTTCGACCCCAGGAGGGATATGTTTTGCCCCAACCTTCGCGAAGCGAGGCGGAGAATTTCGGACGTGGGCTTCGAGAAGTTTTTCCTGCGATTCAAACTCGAATGGGAGCCGTCCAGTGAGTAACTCGTAAAGGATCACACCGATTGCATAGAGGTCGCTTCTACCATCAACTCGATCCCCACGGATCATCTCTGGGCTCACATATCCTGGCGTACCAATCGCGAAGATGGGGCCATGTCCGGTCAGTTCAGCAAGCTGGATATGTGGCTTGGCGGCAAATCCAGCGAACCCAAAATCCATCACCTTGAGCGATTCGGCGGTGGTTCCGGCCTTGAGTACCATCAGGTTTGCCGGTTTGAGATCCCTGTGAATAATCCCCGCCGAATGAGCGGCTTCGAGGGCGTGTCCGAAATACCCCAGTAACCGACCGACACGGTCGATATCGAGCATCCGATTTCGTCCGAGTAACGCCTCCAGGGTGTTCCCCGGGACATACTCCATCACCAGACACGGACCAATGGGGTCATCGATCGAGGCCTCAAGAAACTGAACGGCATAAGGGTGCGAGAAGTTCGCCATCGACCGAACTTCGGCCTCAAACAACTGGCGGAATTTCGGATGCTCCACGACATGGTCGTGGATTCGTTTGACCACGACGGGAACTGTTGGATTGTCGATTGGCTCGGCAAAGAAAACTTCTGCATTGCTCCCCTGACCGAGAGATTGAAGCAGTCGATATTTGCCGAGCGCTGTCTGGGCAAGCATCCGCAACCCCCTGCCTCACAAGAAATGTTCGATCAATAACACTTCCGAAGGCACCCAAAGCTAGGTTTTTTTTTGCTGACATGCAAACAAAGAGTTGCAGCTGATTCATGCCACACGCGTGGATTCGGAAGGGAATTTGTTGCCTCTGTACAGTTGGAGTTCAGTGCGAGTGATCGATTCTTGATCAGATCAGCCGTCATCGCTCTGCAATCCGGTTGTGTCAGGAGATGAACCGTGGATGCAATTTTCTGCCGATCTGCTCGATAAAGTTACCAAGGTTTGATCACCGCATGGGAGTGTGGACCATGACGGGGAACGTGGGTCTCGATAGCACCGTAAGCAGTCATCCTTCCCAACTTTCCCAACCATCAAATTCGATGGAGGTCTTGGAAGCGATTGCGCAGAATAACATCTCACCCGGAACGGGTGGAAACATCGCAGGGAATGTCGTCGTTTCGCCTTTCGGCGAACTCATGATCTCTTTGATCCAGGTGCAGAAAGAAAATGCTGCGATATTCAAAGAGACTGCCGCTCGGGCGGCTGCCCGTCTCCAGGATGAAGCTCATCAGAAGGCTGATGCCGAATCCAAGCAGTTTCTCACAGGGGTTGCGAACGCTCTTCAGCAAGCTGCGCAAACAGGCGAATTACCGTCGCTCCCATCTCAACTCACCTCCTCAGTTCAGGCGTATACCCGGACTGGGCTGCCAGTCACAACGAACGCCATCGCCAATGTCCCGACAGATTCCACGAGTATCAGCCTCTCTCAGTTATTCGCATCGCTCGTAAGCCAAGTGAAAGCGGCACAGACATCCTGATCGCCAATTGGGGGGCGGGACTGCGACTGCGAGGAGAAAAATCACATTGGATGTGGAAAACTGCTACGATAGAACTCCGGCAAGGCCCCATTTACCCGACAGACACCGGGAGTTCTCGTCATGACTGGGATCGGAGGGCTTGGGAATACCACGAGTGCCTCGGCAACGCAGCAGGCACAAGCACTGAATACTCTGGCGTTGTTACAAGCTCTGTCGAGCGCGAATGCTTCTAATGGTGTTTCGAGTGCGGCAGGAATTGGTTTGACCCAAAGCTCCGCCAATATCTCTGGACTCGGTCAGTTATTCAGCAACCTCCAGCAATTAGGAACGCAAAACCCGACGCAGTTCACGCAAGCGATTTCTCAAATTGCGAGCGAACTCCAGACTGCATCACAAACGCAGACAGGCACAACAAGTCAGTTCCTCTCTCAACTCGCCAACACTCTTCAGGAGGCGGCCACCACTGGCAACATGCCGCAGTTGCAGCAGCATCATCGCACACAGCAAACGCAGAGCTATAACAGTAGTGGTCTGCCGGCAACTTCCGGCGCGGCAGTTGATGCTCAATCGAGTTCCAACGCCGGCCTTCAACAATTGTTTGTCACCCTGAGCCAGCAGGTTGGAGCAGCACTCAACATTTGATCCCAATCGCCAAGTTAAGCCTCGGTAGGTTCCCAACGGTACTCCACCGCTGCTTCCCATTCCGCTCCCGGCGGAATAACCTTCCAGCCGGAATCAATCCCCCGTGCCGCGAGGTTTGCAGCATCCGCCGAGCAAGTGT
>Ga0206850_10056_pt1 | contig 41344 bp, 47 predicted proteins | sample Alteio_BWOrgCont_16_FD_152885 | JGI IMG/M metagenome (GOLD analysis project Ga0206850, IMG submission 152885) | Enriched cells from forest soil in Barre Woods Harvard Forest LTER site, Petersham, Massachusetts, United States -... | ecosystem: Environmental > Terrestrial > Soil > Temperate forest >...
AAACCGGATTCTTCCCAAATTTCACGGATCACAGCTTCGCTGGGCGATTCATTGATATCGATCCATCCACCGGGTGGTGTCCAACATTGATCAACGCGTTCTTGAACTAATAAGATTTGTTTTTCTGCATTAAAAACGATACCGCGAACATCCAATTTGGGTGTCGCATATTGCTCTTCAATATTAAAGAGATCCGCAATTTTTTCTTTGGGAAGAGGGGTTATTTCAGCAGCCATTTCGGCAGCAATTTCTCGAACTGATTTAAAGCGTTCAATATCAAATGGATTCTCTGAGTAAGTCAATCCGTTTTGAGCAATGGCTTGTAATGCTGTAAACCAGCGAATGTATTGTTGTGATGTCATAATGTTTGCATTATAACGCTTTTTGGTTCAAGATTCACCTTATAAATGTTGACAAAAGACAACATTTTGATTATGATAGAATCAAAATTAAATTAACGCAACTCATATGCCAACTCGAAAGAAACATCCAAATAAAGAAATTGAATTAGCTATTCAATATGCTGAAAATAAGGGATGGCAATATAAAAAAAGTGGCAACTCGGCTCACGCGTGGGGGCGATTATTATGTTCATTGCATGAAAGAGAGGGGTGTAGCATGTCTATTTGGTCAACACCAAAAAATACAGATAACCATGCTAGACAAATACGTCAAAAGGTGAATTTTTGTATGCATCGAAGTGAAGGTGAGTTATGATAAACAAACAAAAAACATATCAATTTGCATTAGTTTTAAAAAACGTGCATGAATTAACAGAAAATCTTGAAGACAGCCTTTATGAGAGTGGTTGTAGCGATGCATTAATTAATTTTAATAATGGTACGGTTTATTTGGATTTTGATAGAGAAGCCTGCTCTTTAAGTGAAGCTGTAATTAGTGCAATTAAAAATGTAGAATTAGCTTCTGTTAAACCCATTGTGGTTAGTGTTGGTCCAGAAGATCTCGTAACAGAAACTGAAATAGCAGAACGCCTATCGTTTAAAAGACAGGCTGTTTCATTATGGATTAAAAGAAAACGTCGAACAGAGTTTCCATTCCCTTGGCCAGTGATGAAACTCTCTAGTCGTTCACCGTTTTGGAAATGGAAAGATGTTGTAGAATGGTTGTATAATAATAAATTAATAGCTGGGAATGATGTAATGGAAGATGCGGCATTTTTAGAAAATATTAACGCGGCACTCGAAGAAAGAGATACGCAAGTATTTGAATCGCGAAAAAATATATTAAATCAATTGAATTTTGCGCATGTGTAGCTGAAAGTTGAATGTTTGCATTATAACGCTTTTTGGTTCAAGATTCACCCTATGAAAATTCAAATTTTAGGTGTTTGCGGCACTTTTATGGCGGGTATTGCGGTACTTGCAAAGCAACTCGGACATACAGTGATTGGTTATGATCAGGCTTTTTATGAGCCGATGAATGGACAATTACGTTCGCATGATATTATCTTGCATGAAGGATATAATGATCCTGAAAAGCAGTTTGAACTATTTATGCCAGATTTAGTGATTGTGGGGAATGCTATTAAACGCGGTAACCCGATGATCGAATGGATATTGAACCATAAAATACCGTATATTTCAGGCCCTGAATGGTTATATCAAGAAGTGTTATCGAAACAAAAAATAGTTTTTGCTGTTGCGGGAACACATGGAAAAACAACGACTTCTTCGATGCTGGCTTGGGTTTTATCACAGAGTATTTCACCTATACTGCCCGCGGCCACAATTGGCGCTTTTGAGGGCGTCGCGACTCGGGATTTAGGTAGCGTCGAGGACAGGGATGTCCGCTCCGATAAAAGCACCAATTGTGGCCGCGAGCAGTATAAAAAACCGGGATTTCTTATTGGTGGTATTCCACAAAATTTTGGTGTTTCGGCGCAATTAGGAGATGGCGAATATTTTGTAATCGAAGCAGATGAATATGATACCGCATTTTTTGATAAGCGTTCTAAATTTGTGCATTATCATCCTGATATTTTAATTATCAATAATCTAGAATATGATCATGCAGATATTTTTCCCAATCTTGCTGCAATTCAAACACAATTTCATCATTTAATTCGTTCGATGCCGAGTCAAGGTCATATTATTCGACCTTTAGAATCTTCTAGTATTGATGAAACGTTGGCGATGGGCTGTTGGAGTCACGTACGGCCTTTTCTTTCTGCTGAAATGAATCATGATGGTAGTACTTTTGTATTAAATACTAATCAAAAAGAGCGGGTAACATGGAATTTAATTGGGCAACATAATGTGTCGAATGCATTGGCTGTTTTAACTGCATTGGATGCGGCGGGTTTTTCATTAGAGCAAGCGAGTCAGGCATTGAGCAGTTTCAAAAATGTGAAACGGCGTTTAGAAACTCGCGGTATGATTAATGATATCACCGTGTATGATGATTTCGCGCATCATCCAACGGCTATTGCAGCCACATTGGGTGCGTTACGAGCGCATGTGGGTGAGTCACGTATCATTGCATTACTTCATTTTGCGTCGAATAGTATGAAAATGGGTATTTATCACGATACATTAGGTCCTGCATTAAAAGAGGCGAATGTCGTGATGGGTTTAAAACCGCAAGAGGATACCGCATTGGATTGGATTAATGATTTGAATGTTACGACATTTGAAACAGTAGACAATATTGTAAGTGAATTGTTGCCTATATTACAGCCGAATGATCATATTTTAGTGATGAGCAATGGCAATTTCCAAGGTATTCATGAAAAAATTTTAACAGGGATAGAAAATCATTATGCAAAATCATAATAAAAGTGCAATGTATTATCATGAAGCGACTTTTTCACTCAGCGCGGCAAAGTTGGTTCAATTGCCGATAGATGTAGGATATGAAGTGGCTTTTGCGGGTCGATCGAATGCGGGAAAGTCAAGCGCATTAAATGTAATTACGCATCATCATGGATTAGCAAAAACCAGTAAAACACCTGGTAGAACGCAATTAATTAATGTTTTCACTTTGGATGAAGATCGGCGGTTAGTGGATTTACCGGGATATGGTTATGCAAAAGTGAGTCAAACTATTCGTGATCGCTGGCAGGCAACGTTGGCGCAATATTTAGAAACGCGAAAATGTTTAGCCGGATTAATTTTATTAATGGATATTAGACACCCAATGAAAGAGTTAGATCAATCGATGTTAACCTGGGCTTATTCGCGCCATCTGCCGGTGCATATTTTATTAACGAAAGCGGATAAATTAGGTCGCGGTGCAGCTTCAATTGTCTTGAATACATTAAAAAAAGATTTTGTTAAAGGCGGTTTGGAACATACAATTTCGGTACAACTATTTTCATCATTAGCAAAAACGGGTTTGGAAGAGGTGTATCATGTGTTGGATCGTTGGATGGTTCGAAATATACAGCCCGCGGTCACCATTGGCGCTTTTGAGGGCGTCGCGACTCGGGATTTAGGTAGCGTCGAGGACAAGGATGTCCGCTCCGATAAAAGCACCAATGGTGACGGCGGGCTGTATAGAAAAAATGTAAATATAGAATAAGCTATGCAAAAAAAAATAAAACGACGATCATATTCTGAAGATGTTCTAAATCAGGCTCAATTTGCTTCATTGCATCCCGTGTTGAAACGTATTTATGCGGCGCGCGGAATTGTTGACACTGCTGAATTGGTTTATGGACTGGATCAATTAATGCCTTATCATACATTGCTCGGTATTGAAAAAGCAGCGATGTTTCTGAGCGATGCTATTGCGCAACAAAAGCGTTTTTTGATTATTGGTGATTTTGATGCTGATGGTGCGACGGCAACAGCGGTAGCGGTGAGAGCATTGCGCCTTTTTGGTGCGCAACACGTAGAATTTTTAGTGCCGAATCGTTTTGAATATGGTTATGGATTAACGCCAGGTATTGTTGATATGGCCGCTCAAAAAAAGCCGAATGTGATTATTACCGTGGATAATGGTATTTCAAGTCATGAAGGTGTTTTAAAAGCACGAGAATATGGCATGGATGTTATTATTACCGACCATCATTTGGCGGGTGATACGTTGCCGGAAGCGACGGCTATTGTTAATCCCAATCAACCTAATGATCCTTTTATGAGTAAAGCACTTGCGGGCGTGGGCGTCATATTTTATGTGATGTTGGCGGTTCGTGCACAACTCATTCAGCAAAAATGGTTTGAAACGCAATCATTACCATTGCCGAATATGGGCAATTTATTGGATTTAGTAGCATTAGGAACGGTTGCTGATGTTGTACCCTTAGATCGTAATAATCGTATTTTAGTATATCAAGGACTAAAACGAATTCAAGCAGGTCAATGTTCAAGAGGTATTATTGTGTTATTACAAGTGGCTAAAAAAGACTATCAAAAAATTAATGCGACCGATTTGGGTTTTTCTATTGCGCCACGATTAAATGCAGCGGGTCGTTTGGATGATATGTCATTGGGCATTCATTGTTTATTAACGGATGATTCGGAAGAAGCTTTTCATGATGCGGAAGAGTTGGATGCCTTGAATCGAGAACGGCAGCTGATTGAAAAAGATATGCATCAACAAGCCTTGACAGCGATGGATGCGTTGGCAATTGATCCACGTTATTTACCCAGTGGTATTTCATTGTATGATCCATCATGGCATCAAGGTGTGATTGGTATTTTAGCAGGGCGTATTAAAGATAAATTTTATCGACCGGTGATTGCTTTTGCAGATTCAACACAAGAAGGTGAATTAAAAGGATCGGGACGTTCCATTCCAGGTGTTCATATTCGCGATGTCTTAGATACCATTGCTAAAAAACATCCTCATATTTTAGAAAAATTTGGTGGACATGCGATGGCGGCAGGTTTATCAATAAAAAAACCACATTTTTCTGATTTTGAAAAAGCGTTTCGAATAGCTGTTAAAACGGCATTAAAAGACGAAGAGCCGCGTTCGGAAGTGTGGACTGACGGTGCGTTGCGTCCTGAAGAGTTGAATTTAGATTTTGCGGCAATATTGCGTGAAGCAGGACCTTGGGGCCAACATTTTCCCGAGCCACTGTTTGATGGTTATTTTACACTGCATCGACATTATTTATTACAAGGAAAGCATGTCAAAATGTCATTGGGATTTGAAGATACGCCATTAGTCATCGATGCGATTGCCTTTAACGTAGATGAACGTTCGCGCCCCGATGCACGTACGAAGAAAATTTATGCCGTTTATAAATTGGATATTAATGAATATCAAGGACGCCGAACGTTGCAATTGTTAATTGAAGATTTTCAGGTTTCTTGATCAACTTGTTACCACAGCTAAATGCAAGCCGATAGATGACAATATTTCTTTGATACTTTTTAAATAAGGGTTGCCTTTTTTTGATAAGGCTTTGTACAAGCTTGTTCTGCTTTTGTGTGCTTTTTCGGCAATTTGTGTTACTCCGCCTTTAGCTTTTACAACATTTTGAAGTGCTAATAAAAAAACCTCTGTATCTCCGCCTTCTAATGCTGCGTTTAAATAACCCGCGGCTTCTTCGGGATCTTTTAATGACTCAAGCAAATAATCTTGATATTTAATATGTTTACTCATTTTTCACCTCATTGTTAATTGTATCTCAAAGGATACATAAAGGCAAGGTTTTTGATATTAAATCACTTTCGCTCTTGCAGATCGATGTCGTTCGCGTAATTCAATATCAATATATTTATCTGTAATGGCGCTTGAACTGTGTCCCGCATCATCACGGACATGTTCGCGTGGGCGAATTTTGACATCATCTGAAATACCAGTATGGCGTAACCAATGTACCGTGGCTTCATTGAGCATTTGTGATTCTTCTTCAAAACCGTTTTTATGTAATTCATGAATGGCTTGATCAAAGGCGTATTGAACTAATTTGCGAATATAATTAATGCTTTTAATCGGCCCTGTGCCTTTTATTTTAGGCAATAAAGGTGAATTATCGGCGGGTGAAGGAAGGGATGATAATCCCAAATATTTTCGCCAGCGTTTTAATGCAGCAAGCATCGCTTCACTGACCGCAATTTGACGTTCCTTATTGCCTTTTCCTACCGTTGTAAACCACCAATTGTCATCGCTATCGCGCGCAAAATCGCACATTTTTGGCATCCATCGAGCGCTGGCAGACAGCTCTGAAATACGTAAATACATGCCATATAATATGGACATCATAAAGAGTATGCGCTCGTGTGTATCAGGACTTTCATTCGCTAGTGCTTCCATCGTTTCAATGACGTGTTGCCATTGCAATGTGGATAATCGTCGAATTTTTGGTACGCTTTGCGTTTTACGAATAAATTGACTTTTTTGACGAATGAGTGCGATCGGATTCATGAGCGCATATTCTTCTTGGAGAAGATAATTATAAAAGCCACTTAAGATCGCGAATAATTCTTTTAATGAGCCTTGTGATAATTCAAATTGTTGAATACTCGGTTCATGGCCATTGCGGCGTTACATTTTAGATATCGTCGCGACAAAGGGCCGCCATGCGGCGTTGGGAATACGTAATCCTTCTTTTTCAATAAAACGCGGTGGTTTGGTGAGTCCAATCCATGTTTTAGGTGGTTTTTGACAGAATTTAACGAAGGCCTCGATATGCTCGCGCTTAATCTCTTTTAGTGGCTTTTTTTCAATCAGCGCACACCAATGAATAAATCGTTCAATTTCACGTCGATAGGAATTAAATGTTCCTTGACTGCCACGATAAGCTTTTAAAAAAGATAATGCCATTTCAATATCTTTTTTTTCATAATCAGCGTTTAAATACGCATAATCTTTTATATCCGTAATATATTCAATAGAATCAAATAGGGGCAGGGGATGAGCGATCATAGTTGTCATGTTACTAAAATGTTACTAGCGGCTTTAAATTAAAATAATACCAACTCACGGAGCCGTCATTGCGAGGAGTGTTTTTCATTGCTTCGCTATCGCTCCGCAATTTCACTCCTCGCAATGACGACGCTGTTGGGTAAATTATATACTAAAATATGTTATAATCACAGAAATATAAAAAATGAGAAAATAAAAAATGGCTTTCGGTAAAATTATTAATAATCCAGGTGGTGGCGATTGTTTTTATTACGCTGTTGCAGATGCCCTTGTTGCTGGCATATTGCATGATGAAATTAAAGCACCAGAAGTATCAAAAGTTCTTAAAAATGGTTCTGTGCAGGGATTGCCTGGATTTTTATCAGAGTTGGCGGTAAATTATACTCTTGTTGCGCTTGATGAAGAACAAACACTTAAGAAACTGCTTTTAAAGATCTTATTTATTCAATATTATGAAGGTCCAAAAATAGATAGAGAAAGTGTTGAAGATTTTAATGAGAAAGATCTTGAAATTTTGATTAAAGGTGTTAATTGGAAGCATTTTCATCAAGATGCAATGAAAGCATTACGTAAGCTTTTGCAAGCATATCAAAATTATTATCTGGATGATTCTAATTCTGATACAGAAATAAAAAAAATTAGAGAGAGTATATATCTAGCTGCAGACTATGACTTTTGTACTAATATAGCAGATGATTTAGAGAATAATCGTGATGAATTTCGTACGGATGAGGAGCTTTCAAATTCTGAAATTTTCAATCTGACATTAATAGAAAATAAAAAGAAAAGAAAAGAGAAGCCAGAATATTATCAATTAGATAAAAATGATACTTATGTATGGAAAAAAAATGGAATCAAAATGTTTTTGAATGAGTTTGTGGATGAGAAAAAATGGGCTAGTTCGGCACAAAGAGTCATTATTGAAAAAGCAATTGGATTATCTATTGATGTGGTAAATAAAGTTGATCGATACAATAAAAAATCTAATGCAATATGTATTTGTCATGCTCAAGGGCATTTTGAAGCAATAATAGCAGTTGATACAAAGCCTGAAAAGTTGAGTGATGAACTTAGTACGCAATTACATCCAAAACCCATTGCGAAAAATGTTAAAAATAATCCTATGATAGTTTTCGGGGCTTCGAGTTTTCAAGGAAACTTTGAGTTTTTGGGCGATCCTGCAGAAAATAAAAGTAAGGAAATAACGCATTTAGAAAAAACATTACAAACAACATTAAAAAAGTCAGATAACAGCAAAACTATCGAAATTAGATCAAATGTTGACGATAACAAAAAATATGAAGTGTTTGTTAAAAATAAAACAGAAATAGATAAATCGATGAATAAAAAACCATTCATGATTATAGAAGATAAGAGATTATTAGTTGAGTCTAAAAATACAGGATTAGATATACTAATAGAAGCCAAATTAGCGTTGGAGACGTTTTTAATTTCTCGAGGTGTTACTGATTTTGAGAAAGAATATGAAGGGCCTAAAAAAATATTATCGTTTAAACAAGGTGGTGGTAGTGATTTGGCTAAGGAAATTCGAAAGCTTGCTGAAAAAGAGCCATATAATAAATGGGTTGATGTTGCTGGAAAATCAGCAAGTCTCACAAAAAATGCAAGTATGTCGCGTGTGACTGTGCCACTGGAGAACAGGAAAAAAGAAAATGCATTTAATAATGCAGTGTCACCGATTGCAGATACGAATAATAATACTAATACTCCATCTCTTCAATAAGACGCTTGGGCGAATATTATTCGCCCAGTTCCGACAATGCTTCTTTAATCTGATTGACGATAGCTACATCAAAACCGGCTATTAATAAGTTTCTGGCAACTTCTTTAAGGCCTTCTGCTTTACCTTCTGCTTTACCTTCTGCTTTGCCTGCTCTAAAGTTATCGCTCATCAAGGTTTTTTCTGTACTCACGGCATCCCAATTGGCATCATAGACACGCATTTCTTGAGGGCTATAGGCTGCAATTTCGGCATATTTCAACGCTTCATTAATTTCAGGACTGGCTAATAAATCAGCATCAACGGTACGTGTGTCTTCATCAATTTCTGTTAAAAAACGCAGCCATAAGATGGTGAGTTTTTTTTCAATGATAGTCGTTGGTTTAAATTTAGGCAATTCAAGAAAAACTAATTGAATGTCATCAATGGTTTTTTCAGTATTTTTTGTATTGGTTAATCGATAATGATGGAACCATTCTGATTCATTTGAAAAGGCAGCATCGACAATGGATAATCCATAAACTGGACAAAGTGTATCATATTCTTCCCCTTTTTTGAGTTGATGCATATAAGCACAGGCAGAATTAAACAGCATTCGCTTCATAAAGTTAGCTGACCATCGTAACTGCATTTCGACAATAAAATGACGTCCAAAATTATCGCGGCAGCGCACATCGACGATGGTGGATTTAAAATCAGGAATTTCAGGTACATGCTCTGAGGGCAAATAATCAATGTGTTCAATCAGGCGATTTTCAGGTAATGGTAAAAAAGCATTTAAAAAACTTTTTAGCAAAGCAGGATGCTCGCCAAAGATTTTTTTAAAGACTAAGTCACTTTTTGGATTTAAATATCTTCCCATAATGGTTATTACTTTAGCATATTTGATCTTGCGCGAGCAAGTTTTTCAAAGCGTTTTTTTATGGCACATAGGCCGCCTAATAAAATTAAAAAGCCACCCGCCCAAATCCAGCGAACTAATGGTTTGTAATACATGCGGATGACCCAATCATGATCATTGTTTTGAACTTGATCGCCGAGTGCAATATAAATATCACGAAATATTCCAGGATCAATAGCCGCTTCTGTCATCACGGTTTTTTGAATCGGATAATAGCGTTTTTCGGGATGTATGGTTGAGATTAATTTTTGTGTTTCTGTTTTTTGAATAGTAAACGTACTGATAAGGCCAGAATAATTGGGGCCTTGAAGTGTTTTGAGTGATTGAAAGGTAATCAAATAAGGTCCTAAAGTAGCAACGTCTTTTTCTGACATGATTAGCGTGCGTTCAAGGCTATAAGAGGATGATACGACGATGCCCGCCAGTGCGACACCCATGCCAAGATGCGAGAAGAATACACCCCAATGACGTTTTTTCCAATGCATAATACCCGTTGCGATAATAATCCAAAGTGATAAAAAAATGCCGATAGCAGCGGCAGGATGGATATTGCCTAAAAAAAGCCAGGGTAGTAATAATCCTAGAATAAGGCTAAGACAAAAGACTAATTGAATCGTATGAGAAAAATCTTGAGATTGATCGGCATTGAAGGTTTTAAAAGATTGCCACGGTGTTAATGGACCTAATGCCATGAGAAATAATACCGGTAGCATTAATAATGAAAAAACCGTATTAAAATAGGGCGCACCGACGGATAGTTTTCCCCAATGGCAGACTTGCATAATTAATGGATATAACGTGCCTAAAAGAATCGTGAGCATGATAGTAAATAATAAAATATTATTAAACATCAGAAATGTTTCACGCGATAAAAAAGCATAATGAATGGTTTTTTGCAGGCGATGAATTCGCCAGCTAAATAAAATCATAGCGATGAGAACGACAATAAAGAGAAAGATTAGCATGAATAAACCACGCGATGGATCAGAGGCAAATGCGTGTACGGAAGTTAATATGCCAGAACGTACTAAAAAAGTCCCTAATAGGCTTAATACAAAAGAAATAATAGCGAGAAATGTGGTCCAGGCTTTAAAGGTTTGACGCTTTTCTGTGACAAAAAGGGAATGTAATAGTGCGGTAGCGGATAGCCATGGCATAAACGAGGCATTTTCAACCGGATCCCAAAACCAAAAGCCGCCCCAACCGAGTTCTCGATAGGCCCACCAACTGCCTAGGGTAATACCAATAGTCAGAAAACACCATGCGGATAATGTCCAAACTCTTGCCCAACCGGCCCATTTTGTATTCCATTCACCGAGCCATAATGACGCAATAGCTAATGCAAAAGGAACGGATAATCCGACATAACCCATGTATAAAATAGGTGGATGGAAGAGAAAGCCAATATCTTGTAATAACGGATTTAAATCTTGGCCATTGCTGGGAATATTGGGTAGTAGGCGTGCAAATGGATTGGAGGTTAATAATAGGAATAATAGAAAACCGACGGCAATCCATCCTAAAACCGAGAGAGTTCGTATGAGCATATTTTCGGGTAATTGATACCATCGATTAAATACAGTGACGGCAAGTGTCCAACCAGAAAGAACCAAAATCCATAATAAAATTGAACCTTCATGAGCGCCCCAAACAGCACAGATTTTATACCACCAAGGGAGATTAATACTGGAATTTTCAGCAACGTATTTTACGGAAAAATTATCGCTGAGAAAACAAAAGGTGAGAATGGCGAAGGCAATTAAAATTAAAATAAATAGGGTGGCTGGAAGCACTATTGGATGCTTCTCCCTTACTTTGCTAACAAATGGCGCAATACCCATCCAAAAAGCAATGAATAATGCCATGATTAAAAGAAAATGGCCTATTTCGGGTAAAATAAGATTGAATGTCATTTTTCATTTTCCATAATAGGTGGCGTATATTTTTCGTCATGTTTTGCGAATACTTCATCAGCGATAAAATGCTTTCGTTGATCAAGATAACCTTCAGCCACAATGCCTTGCCCCTCGCGAAAGAGATCGGGCAAAATGCCTTTATAAAATACGGTGGTTTTATGAGCGTTATCAATATCGATTAATACAAAAGAGGTATTAGCATCAGCTGCATGATGAACGCTGCCTTTGAGAACGAGTCCACCTATACGACAATGCTTTTCAACAGGTACGATGCCTGCGGCAATTTGTGTTGGCGTATAATATAAATCAATATTTTGTTTTAAGGCATATAATACTAAACCAATGGCGATGGCAATACCGACGATTAATAAAATAATAAAACGTGTTTTTTTTTGCCGAGGCGTCATGTTTGTGTGATATGTTTGATAGTATGAATTATTTTTCGGCGTGTACGAATGCTTGTAATAACACAGCCTATTAAGACAATACCTGTTAAGCTAAAAGCGCTGATAATATAAAAGCCATAATGACCTGATAATATATTGGATATCATAAATCTTTCACCCATTGTGTTTTTCTTTCGCGAAACAGAATTTCAGTGCGTGCACGATAAATGATTAATCCTATGGTGTAAAATAAAAAACCGGCGAGCATAATGAATAATGGATATAACATCATTTTATCCATGGTGGGCTGACCCCATCGTAATAGCGTTGAACCTTGATGTAAGGTATTCCACCAATAAACAGAATAATGAATAATCGGTAAATCAATGGCACCGATTAAAACTACCATGGATGCGGTACGGGCTGATTTGTTTGGCTCAGAGATGGCATTTAAAATAGCGATGATAGCAAAATAAAGGCATAATAAAATAAATTCAGACGTTAAACGAGCATCCCAAATCCAAGCAGTTCCCCACATCGGCTTACCCCATAGTGAACCGGTTGCGAGAGCTAAAAAAGTCATCCAAAATCCAATAGGTACAGAAACTTTTAAAAAAATCTCGGCTAATTTTATTTTCCAAATAAACAAGATTAATGCACTGATTGTCATTAATCCATAAATGGCCATAGACATAAATGCAGCGGGTACGTGCACATAAATAATGCGAAAGGCGTCACCTTGTTGATAATCAGCAGGCGCAAAAAATAGGCCATCAATGCCGCCAATACAGAGTAAAATAAGCGCAAAACCCATGCACCAGCAAGCTGTATTTGTCGAGCGAGAATAAAAATATTTGAGTGAAATCCACTGTGATTGAGACATTAATCGTAACATGCGACGCATTTTAACAGATTTAGTGGTTGAATCCAAACGGTTGATTCGAGTATACTCTTTTGTTTTTATAAATATAATATGAGAATAGTTATGAGAGTCTGGATTATTTTATTAATGACCTGTACGTTGATGGGTGCGCTGACGGGATGTGGTGAAACCTATGATGATAGTTATTTTAAACACATGACAGCAAAACAAATATTTAATGGTGCTGAAGAAGCTTTAAAAGAAGAGGATTACAGTAAATCTATTCATTATTATGAAGCATTAGATGCGATGTACCCCTTTAGTGAATATTCAGAACAAGGACTATTAGATTCGATTTATGCGTATTTTAAGAATGATGATGTGGCGCTTTCTGCAGCAACAGCAGAACGTTTTATTCATTTATATCCACGAAGCCCGCATGTAGATTACGCGTATTATATGAAAGGATTAGCTGATTTTGATCAACCACGAGGCACATTAGCGAAAGTGATGCCACTCGATCCGGCTTATCGTGATCCAGGTTCGCAATCACAAGCGTATTCTGATTTTTCTACGCTGGTGCAACGTTATCCAAACAGTAAATATGCGCCAGATGCGAATCAACGTATGATTTATTTACGTAATATGTTTGCTCAAAGTGAATTAAATGTGGCGAATTTTTATATGACACGTAAAATGTATGTTGCAGCCGCGAATCGAGCGAGTTATTTGTTGCAAACCTATCCGCAAGCACCTCAAACAGAGAAAGCATTAGTGATTGTGATTAAAGCCGATCGTGCTTTAGGTTTAGAACAAGCGGCAAATGATTCATTGCAAGTGTTAGAGGATACTTATCCTCGTTCCTCTGATTTGAAAACATTAGCGAGAAAGGCATCATGACAGGCATCAAAATTTTAATTTCGAATGATGATGGTGTTTTAGCACAAGGTATTTGTGTATTAGCAGAAGCATTATCGGAAATAGGAGATGTGCGTGTTGTTGCTCCGGATAGAAATCGAAGTGGTGCAAGTAATTCATTAACATTGAGTAATCCATTGCGTTGTCGAAAGTTAAGTAATGGATATTACAGTGTTGAAGGAACGCCAACTGATTGTGTTCATTTAGGATTAACCGGATTATTTTCTGATTGGACGCCTGATATTGTTGTTTCAGGTATTAATGAAGGTTCAAATCTGGGTGATGATATTTTGTATTCAGGTACGGTGGCAGCAGCGATTGAAGGCCGGCATTTAGGGTTATCAGCGATTGCGATTTCTCTTTGTGTTCCGCATGTCACTAATATTTCGCATTATGAAACGGCAGCGTTTATTGCAAAAGAATTAGTATTGAAATTATGTGCTGATCCTTCTTTACCTGAGCAAACTATTTTAAATGTCAATGTTCCTAATATACCTTTGGATCAATTAAAAGGATCACAAGTAACACGCTTGGGAAAACGGCATTTAGCAGAGCCTGCTATTAAAGAAATAGATCCTCGAGGGCGAACTATTTATTGGGTAGGCCCTCCAGGCAATGAAGCGGACTCAGGACCGGATACTGATTTTTTAGCGATTAAACAAAATTATGCATCGATTACACCACTCAAAGTAGATTGGACTAATCATGTTATGATAGAACGTTTAGGTTCATGGTTAAATGGTTCAAAGGATAAAAAATAGATGAAAATTTTCTCAAGATGTTATGAAAAAATTATGGTGTGGTCGACACATCGACATGCTGTTTATTATCTTGCGGGAGTTTCCTTTTTTGAAGCGTTGATTTTTCCTATTCCGCCCGATTTTATGTTAGTGAGTATGGGACTGGTTAAACCAGAAAAAGCTTGGCGATATGCGTTTATTGTCGGTATTTTTTCGTTGATTGGCGGTATGTTTGGTTATTTTATTGGCCATGTGGGATTTCATTGGGTGCATCCCTATATTATCAGTTGGGGATATGAAAGTACTTATCAGATGGTGCATCAATGGTTTGCACAATGGGGATGTCTTGCGATTATTGTTGCGAGTTTTACGCCCATTCCGTTTAAAATTTTGTCGATTACGGCAGGTGCTGTTAATATGTCATTTTATCAATTTATGCTAGCTGCATTGGTTGGTCGATGGACACGTTTTTTTATTGTATCCAGTTTAATGTTTTTATACGGCGAAAAAGTGTCTATTTTTCTGCAAAAATACATCGATAAAATTGGTGCTTTAGTCATTGCTATTCCGTTATTATTATATATTGGTTATGAATTGGCAGGTACATGAAGATTAAATTATTTTTATTACTCTGTTCGTGTTTTTTAATGGTGGGTTGTTCATCAGAAAATTATGCGCCAGTCAATAATGCGTGGTCACAAAGCGAGGAGCCAGCAGGAAAGTATCGTGTTCAGCAAGGTGAAACGTTGTATGCTATCGCGTGGCGTTATGATATGGATTATCGAACACTGGCGGAGATTAATCATTTACATTCACCTTATACATTAGAAACAGGGCAAATATTATTATTACAAGGATCTTCACAAGAATCTTCAAAAAATAGAGCCGTTACAAAAAAAGTATATGCAGTAAAAACTGCAAAAATAGTAAAAACAACCACGCCCAAAAAGATACAGCAAACGAATAATATTACTCATCAAGGCATTCAGTGGCAATGGCCCGCAGCGGGTCAAATTATTTCAACGTATTCACCTGCAGCAGGTAAAAAGGGTGTTGATATAGCAGGAACGTTGGGTGAACCTATTGTTGCGGCGGCTTCAGGTAAAGTAGCCTATTGTGGTAATGGTTTAAGAGGTTATGGTAATTTAATTATTATTAAGCATAATGATGAATTTTTAAGTGCTTATGCGCATAATCAAACACTATTAGTTCATGAAGGGCAAATGGTGACGGCAGGTCAGAAAATTGCGACAATGGGTAATTCTGAGTCAAAACGAGTGATGTTGCATTTTGAAATTCGTGAAGCGGGTCAATCAGTGAATCCATTGCGTTATGTTAGACCTTCAAAGGATGAAAAATAATGGCACGTTATTGGATGATGAAATGTGAGCCAAGCGTTTATAATATTCAAGATTTAAAAAATGAGCCGACGCAAACGATAGGTTGGGAAGGCGTTCGAAATTACCAAGCCCGCAATATGCTTCGAGATGATATGAAAGTGGGTGATTATGCCTTTTTTTATTATTCGAATGCAAAAGTTCCCGGTATTGCAGGCACGATGAAAATTGTTCGTGCGGGATATCCTGATCCTGGTGCTTTTATTCCAGGGCATCGTTATTATGATTCCAAGAGTAATCCAGATAATCCACGTTGGTATCAAGTGGATGTGAAATTAGTTAAGATATTAGATGCATTTATTCCATTGTCGGCATTACGTCAACATCCTGAGTTAACGGATTTATGGATTTTACGTAAAGGCAATCGTTTGTCGATAACGCCCTTAACAGCATTTCAATGGGATACTATTCTTGATATTGATTTATAAAGATCGAGGCGTTTCTCCTAAAAGCTATAAAGAAACACTTCGAATGTGCCGTCGGCATTTTGATCCTAAAATAATTCAAACCGCTTCTGCAGAAATGATTAATCATCATGATTGGGAAGAAACAACGAATATATTAATCATGCCAGGCGGGCGAGCGACACCTTATTTTGAAGATCTTTATCTTCATGGAAATCAAAAAATAAAAAATTTTGTGATGAAAGGCGGTTGTTATTTTGGTCTTTGTGCGGGTGGATATTATGGTGCATCGCGTATTATTTTTGAGAAAGATCACCGTCATGAAATTATTACAGAAAATGCATTAGGTCTTTATAAAGGCATTGCTGAGGGACCGGCTTATGAATGTGGTGTGTTTGAATATAATAGCGAAGCGGGCGCTAAAGTTATTGAGATTATGACGCATGATAATATTGTATTGCCGGTATATTTCAATGGTGGTTGCTGGTTTGAGGATATCGGAGCTAATATTAATATAAAAATATTAGCGCGATATACAAATTTTCATAATAAGCCGGCCATTATTTCTTTTTCATATGGAAAAGGGAGTGTTATTTTATCCGGCGTCCATTTTGAATACCTGCTTCAGGATGGTTACAAAGAGCAGCGCGATGTATTTGCTTGGTCTTTATTTTCCACTGGAAGAAGGGCAGGATGTTTTGATAAAAATTGATGATGTAGTTTTAATAGAATTTCTTTATGTTGAGAAGAAAGACTTCTAGATGTGTTAAAATCGAGTCTTCTTTGTTCTGCACGAACTACTTTTCCTAGTTTTATGAAAAAATTTGTTTCTCCATCGCTTGGAAGATATTGATAAATATAAAGTCTTAATACATAAGGAAGTATGAATTGAATAGAGGCTTCATCATCTTGGAGGTCCTCAGATTCAGAGTCATTAAAAAATAGTTTTTTAAATTCAGTTATAAAGTTTTTAAAAAATTTCGATGAAGATCGACAATCAATTTCAAAAAAATCAGTGAAGTGATAATTATCAAGTAAATTTCTTATGAATTTCTTCATATTTGCGTCACTGGTTATTGTAAATATAGGCTTTACAACTTTAAATAATTTCAAGATTTCTGGTTGGTAATAATATTTTTCATATGCAGAGGGTATCTCTATGGGTATTTCTATGGGTTTTTCAGCAGTTTTTAGGTGACTAAAAAAAAGGCTTGAATTTGAGCTACTGTTATTGTTTGCGGGCATGAAGTTCAAGAGCTTATCTTCAATAGATTCAATCGTTAATTTAATACGGTTAAAATTTGAATTGATGGTATTTTTTAGACTAGAAGTATACGATTTCATTTTTTCAGGATTATTCATATCTTCTGAGAGTATACTAAGTTCTTTTTCTAATTCTGGAGTAATAGTAGGATTATTTTGTAAAAAATGAATTTTATTATTGACTATTTCAATGGTATCGAAAATTTCATATAGCGTTGTTGCATATTTCATTATATTTAGTATGTCCCTAAAAGTTTAATTAAGCTCCGAGTGTAACAGCTTAGTCTTATGGAAATATTAAAGATATTTTTTAATTTCAAACCGAATATGACGGTGTAATTTTGTTTGAGGTTATATTTTGAGTATTATTTTTAAGATGATGTGAGTTAGTAAACGTTTGATACTTTTGCGGGTGGGGGTAGGAGGATTTTTGATGTAGCTTTGATATGGCTGTGTAATATTGAAAAGCAAGGCTTTTAGAGTTGTTAAAATAGGGGCTGTTTCGTTTGTCATCTGCCATTTTTTTTATTCTTATTAGAAAATCTGTTTCTTCGCCAATTGGGGTATGTTCAGATACAAAAAATTTTAATAAAGGAAGAATGGTTAATCGCGCGTATTGTTCTTCATATTTTCCCATAGATTTTGAAGTGTCATCAAAAAATTGTTGTTTAAATGCGTTGATGAAATCCTCAAAAAAATCTGATGGAGACTGGAAAAACGTTTTAACATCCGGGATGCTGTAATATGTGTTCAGTAAATCTCTTGCAAAGCTTTCGATCTTATTATTATTATTGGCGACTTTTCGCGGATTATGCAATTGGACTGATTCAGTGCCTAATGGAAAGGCTTTTTTTAAGACAAAACATAGTTTATTTATGCTAGATAAATACTCAGAAATTTCAGCATTTCGCACTGAATTTAAACTACTTGGGTGGCTAGTATAAGTACCTTCATTTTTTCTTGACGGTGGTTCAAAATCGTCTGGCTTAAGTTCATAATGTATTTCTGATATTATTTTTCTACTTTGAAAAAAAAGATTGGGAATTTCACTAAATTTTAGTTGGATTTGAGCTTCTTGTACTTGTTTTTTTAAAGCTTCGAAGAAATCTGTTATTTTCATTAACTTATTTGCCCAAAGGCTTAAGAAATTAGGAATACTTAATCTAATGCATTCTTCATCTTGAAGATTTTTTATAGGTTGATCAGTGCAATTAATAAAATGTTCTTTAATTTTCTCTATGAAATATTCAAAAAAAAGCGATAAAGGAGTAGGCAGATCTTCAGAAGGAATAGTTGAATAGTAATAATCGAGTAAACTTTTTGTAAATTTTTCTAAACTATGATGAGTAACTGTTGGCGTTTTCGTTGGAGATTTCTGTGAATTAATCTCTTCAGCAGTTATTGGAAACATCCTTATTAAAATGTTGAATACGCTCTCCACATCTTCTTTTTGATAGAGTTTTTCATATAAAGAAGGTAGTGGTTTCAATTTTTTTATAGTCGGGGCATTGCGATATGAGGTTTTTTCTGATCGTGTATGGTCTGGTGTTTTTTGTAAATTTTCATCACTTTTGAGGGAGGCTGTTAGTAGATTATCGATTAATTGTGAAATTTCATTCATAAGGTTAACTAATTTTTCATCGTATACTATTGGCATATCTTATTGTACCTGAAATTATGATGCATTGTGAATGTCTGTTTTCGATGTGTTTTCGATGCTTTCGTTATGTTTCTTTTTGGCGTACATTAAGAGAGGGATAACTTCATGTTTGCTCGTGTACTATTAGAAAGGTTCATTATGATTTTTCTATATTGAAAGGTAATACTTTGTGTTTTTTCAAAAGCAGAAAGTATTCCTGTTGTATCAAAATTGGTTTTTGCTCGTTCAGTTTCTACACTTATTTTTAATTTTTTTAGAAATACTTCAGGTTCATCGTTTGACAAATTTGTATTTATAAAACATGTTAATATATAAGGCAGTGTTAATTTAATTAAATGTTCATCGTCAGAACGTAGCATTGGTACACCATTAAGAAATTGTTCTTTAAGTGCTGTCATAAAGGTTTCGAAAAAATCTTTTGAGGATCGATTTGTTAAAAAACTATTGGCATGATAAGTATTTAGTAGTGCTTTTGCAGCCGTACTTGTGCCATAACGAGGAGTTATTGGGAATGCCTTATTTAAAATATTAACTAAGCTTGTGATGTGTGAATTATTATATTTGCTTCCATACAAAGAAGGTGTTTTTTTGTTATTTGCAATAGGATAGGATTTAAAAAAAACAGCTGAAATTTTTTGAGAAGATTTTTTTTCTAATTTTGTTTCTAATTTTGTTTCTAATTCTGCGATCGTTTCACAAATACCTTTTAAATTTGTATAAATATCTTTTATTGGGTCAGATACACAATTTTCAATCTCATCAGGATATTTAAAAAAATAAAGTGCTATTTTTTTGCAGTCATCAAGATCTACTTGTAGTTCAGCAACTTCTTCTGGTTCATTTTGTTTTAAAGGCTTTATCTTATTTTGTAAAGAAGATATTCTAGCTAAAATATTAAGTAATTTTTCTTTATTATGCATTATATTAAACTCATTGTATGTATAAATATTTTATGTGAGTGGTATTATAACCGCTTAGTATTAAGTAAATATTAAATGTAGTTTTTAATGTAGTTTTTAATTGGTTCAACTATTTATCATACATCATCATTAATATCTGTGTTCATCATAGTTCAGACAAAAGGAGCTTTAAATAGCTTCTTCAATAATAGCACCGCCGAGGCAAATATTATGTTGATAAAAAACAATGGATTGACCAGGAGTTGCTGCGCGTTGTTTTTCAGAAAATAAAACAGCGTAACGATTATTTTCTTGTGGTGCAATAATGCAATGTTGATCCAGTTGGCGATAACGAATTTTTGCGGTGCAGGTGAGTCCGGGTTGTGGTTTTTCGTCGGCAAACCAATGCAGTTGCGAGCAAATTAAACCTTGAGTAAACAGCATGGGATGTTCATTGGTTTGTGCGACAATAAGAATATTTTTAATTGTATCTTTTCCGACGACGTACCATGCGGCTTCTAGATGATTTTTCTTGCCACCAATGTTTAAACCTTGGCGTTGACCGAGTGTATAAAACATTAAACCATCATGTTGGCCTAAAATTTCACCCGTTGTCGCATGAATTTCACCAGGTTGATACAATAAATATTCACTTAAGAATGTTTTAAATCGACGTTCGCCGATAAAACAAATGCCGGTACTGTCTTTTTTATTATGCGTGATGAGATTTTGTTTTTTGGCGATTTCTCGAATTTCTGTTTTTAAATAATCGCCGACGGGAAATAGGCTTTTCGCTAATGCTGATTTATCAATAGCGTATAAAAAATAGCTTTGATCTTTGTCACGATCTTTGGCTTTGAGTAGATACGTATCTTGGGTGTCTGATTTTGTTTCTGTTTTTACTCGGGCATAATGTCCGGTTGCAATGGCATCGGCGCCTAAGGTTAGCGCATGTTCTAGAAAGGCTTTAAATTTTATTTCTTTATTGCATAAAATATCGGGATTAGGTGTTCTGCCAGCATGATATTCATCTAAAAAATATTGAAAAACGCGATCCCAATAAGCGGCCGAGAAATTAACCACATGTAAGGGGATATTTAGCGTTGCACAGACAGCTTGTGCATCGGCCAAATCTTGCGCAGCGGAACAATGTTTGTCGTTATTATCTTCCCAATTTTTCATGAAAAGACCTTCGACGAGATAACCTTGCTGTTGTAATAAATAGGCTGCAACTGAAGAGTCAACGCCACCGGACATGCCGACAATAATTTTCATAGTATTATAAAATATTAAAAGGGAATATTGAGTATTTGAGGGGTATGATAACTTGTATTAACCAGATTTAATTGGCATTTGAATAAGGCTTGAATACGTTCCAATGCGGTGAGAGTATCGGCTTCAAAACGTGCGACCAAACAAGGTGTTGTATTGGACGCGCGTAGTAATCCCCAGCCATCAGAAAATTCAATACGTATGCCATCAATATCAATCATTTTAGCATCGACAAACGATCCATTTTTTTTCAAATGTTCAATAAAATCAAATTTGTGTTCATCTGAAAGCGGAATTTTAATTTCCGGTGTATTGACGCTATTAGGAATATCTTCGAATAATGCATCGAGTGATAAGGATTGTTTCGCGAGAATAGCGAGTAATCGACAGGCAGAATATAAACCATCATCGAATCCAAACCAATTTTCTTTGAAGAAAATATGTCCGCTGAGTTCGCCTGCTAAGAGTGCATTGACGGATTTCATTTTTGCTTTGACGAGTGAATGGCCTGTTGGGCACATGAGTGGAATACCGCCGGCATTGCTAATCACCGTGGGTAAGTGCATGCTGCATTTGACATCAAAAACAATTTTACCTTGAGGGTGGCGTTGAAGAATATCTTTTGAAAATAGCATCATTAATCGATCGGGCCAAATAACATGCCCAGTTGATGTGACGACACCGAGGCGATCAGCATCACCATCAAAGGCGAGTCCTACATCGGCTTGATGTGTTTTAACCGCAGTGATTAAATCGACTAAATTGGCTTCAACCGAAGGATCGGGGTGATGATTGGGAAATCGGCCATCTATTTCGCAGTATAATGGAATAACATCCGCATTTAATTGAGAAAATAAAATGGGTGCTATTTCTCCTGCGGCACCGTTGCCACAATCAATTACGACTTTTAAACGACGCGGCAATTGAATTTGTTGTGTAATATAGTGAATATATTGTTCGCTGATGGTGAGATCTTCACGAAATGTTCCTGTTCCTATAGCTTTATAAAAATCTTGACGAAGAATGCGTTGATAGAGAGCTTGAATTTGCGCATCAGCCAGCGTCACTCCATTCAATATCATTTTTAGGCCGTTATATTGGCTTGGATTATGGCTGCCGGTTAATATAATAGCGCAGTCAATGTTTAAAAAATGAGAGGCGAAATATAAAACCGGACTGGGAACAATACCAATATCCACAATATCACGACCACTATCAATAAGCCCTTGTCGTAATGCTTGAATTAATGCAGGGCTAGAAAGCCTACCATCGCGACCAATCACAATGTTTTTTTTGCCCATCTCGTGCATTTGTGAACCGATGGCTAATGCAATGGTATAAACCGCATCGAGTGTGAGTTGAGTGTCGACTTCGCCACGAATGTCATAGGCACGAAAGATAGAGGGATCAATAGTTTGAATTTGTATGGGCATGTTAATTTTTTCCTGAGTGTCCAAAACCGCCTTCGCCGCGTTCAGATGTATTAAAAGAATCGACGAGTTGAAAGTGAGCTTGTAAAACAGGGACAAAAACGAGTTGAGCCACGCGATCGCCAGGATTGATCGTAAAATGATCTTGCCCACGATTCCAACAAGAAATTTTTAATTCACCTTGATAATCTGAATCGATTAATCCCACAAGATTACCTAGAACGATACCGTTTTTATGCCCTAAACCTGATCGAGGTAAAATAACGGCGGCGATATCAGGTTGTCCAATATAAATGGCCATTCCTGTCGGCAATAATGTTGTCTCGCCTGGAGCTAATTGCATCGGCTCATTGATGCAAGCACGTAAATCAAGCCCTGCAGAGCCGGTTGTGGCATAGGTGGGTAATTCAAAATCTTTGCCAACACGAGGATCTAAAATTTTCAGTTGAATATTCATGCTTTTCTCTATTATTTTATGATAGAATATTTTAACATAATAATTAACCTGTGAAAAATAAAATGAGCGAACAAAACAAAAATACCGTTATTCAGATTCAATTGAGTGATTTGCCTATTAGCTGTCCTACTCATGAGACTATTTTGTGGAATGCGCATCCTCGCGTTTATTTACCTTTAGATGAAACGCATCGAGAAGCTATTTGTCCTTATTGTGATACCAAATTTGTTTTGACGGAATAGGATAAGCGTCATGGAGCAGGATGAAATAAAATCCATTGGCATTGTTCGTATAGCCGCACTCGGGGATGTTATTTTAACGATACCGACTGTTCGTGCTCTTCAAAAATGCTATCCGCATGCAAAAATTACGTGGGTGACTTGTTCCGCGGCATATAAAATTTTGGAAGGTTTAAGCGGCGTTGAATTTATCGTCTTTGATCGTCCTGAAAATATTATCGATTATTGGCGAATTTATCAGCGCATGAAACCTTATTATTTTGATGTGCTTTTATGTATGCAGGCAAGTTTTCGAGCCAATTTATTTTATCCATTGATTCGAGCAAAACGGCATATTGGCTTTGATCGCGCGCGTGCTAATGATGCGCATCGTCTTTTTATTAAAGAATCTGTGCAAGCAGGGCATGATCATTTGCTTGATGCCTTTATGCGTTTTGCGCAGGCATTAAATTGTCATCCTAAAAATATTGAATGGTCTTTGGCGATTTCTGATGCTGATAAACAATGGGCATTGGCACATTTACCACAAGGTAAGAAAATTTTGGCCGTGAATCCTGCATCGAGTAAAAAAGAACGTTGGTGGTTTGCTGATCGTTTTATTCAAGTATTGCAGGAAGCTAAAAAGCGATGGGATGTAAATATTGTTTTAACGGGTGGGCCCGATACTGATGAAAAAGCATTAGCCGCAGAAATTGAACAAGGTTTAGGATTTGAAATAACCAATTTAGTGGGAAAAACAACGCCCAAACAATTGGCAGCTGTCTTGGAAAAAGTGGATGTTTTATTAGCGCCTGATACAGGGCCTTCTCATATTGCTGTTGCGATGGGAACACCTGTTATTGGTATGTATGCTATTGTGACGTCCGCGTTATCTGCACCGTATTTTTCAAAAGACTTAGTCATTGATAAATATGATGAAGCGGTGAAAATTTTCTTAAAGAAAGATCCCGCGACGATTCCTTGGAAAACACGCGTTCATACACAGCAAGCGATGGGCTTAATTACTGTAGATGATGTTCTTGAAAAATTAATGAAAGTGTTTGAACCGAGTCGCTATTCCCGCGAAGGCGGGAATCCAGAACAATAAGCAATTATTTATCTTTATCACGAAAAATAATGCGTGCTTTTGTTAAATCATAAGGCGTTAACTCAACGCGAACGGAATCACCAGTAAGAATACGAATATAATTTTTTCGCATTCTGCCGGAAATATGAGCAATTACAACGTGCCCATTTTCTAATTTGACGCGAAACATGGTATTGGGTAATGTTTCAATAATAGTTCCGGTCATTTCAATGCAATCTTCTTTTGCCATAAATTTCTAAATATATATAATCAGAGTGTAAAAGGGGGCGAATTATAACAAAGAATGTGAAAAATAGCAATGGTACGACATTACACCGTTTTTTATTCATAGGAATAATGTGAAAAGCAGAAAAATATCATCCGAAACAGATTGCTAGGGTGTTATAAGACATTCAGTAAATGATCTTTTAATTCACCCAAGCGAGAATGAAAAAAATGACCGGTATTAGGCATTTTAATGAGTGTTGGTTGCGGGTTAAGATGGGAATGCCACTCATATACGGCCGAGGGAATGGCTGTGTCATCGTCTTCACCTTGAATAATAATCCAAGGGCAATCAGGTTGTGAAAATTCGGTAAAATCATAATGTTGTACGGCTGGAGCAATGCTGATTAACATTTTTGTGATTGTTGGAACTTGTACAGCCGTGCGGTAAATGACATATGATCCAAATGAAAAGCCGGCAAGATACAATTGTAAATCAGGTGATTGTTTTCGAAACTCTTGAATTAAGAATAAAAGATCATCACTTTCTCCGACGCCGCCATCATAGACACCCTGACTTAAGCCAACGCCACGAAAATTCATTCGTAGACTAGGAATTCCTTTGTCTTGAAAAGTGCGTGCTAATGTGGTGACAACTTTATTTTGCATGGTTCCGCCATATAATGAATGAGGATGTCCAAGAATAGCAAGAGTATTTTGATTTTTAATAACTTCAGGACATTGCAAAATAGCTTCTAGTTGGCCGGTAAGGCCTTGAAGCATTAAAGACGTTTCGCCTTTTTTAAAATAAGATTGAATATTCATATAAAAATAGAAAGAGTCCGTCGACGTGTCTCAACGGACTCAGTGGATTGACACGTAGCAAGTCCAACCTCGCGTTGGCTATTATACGCATTTAAACGAACGTGTCAATCTTTTTTTATTCTTCTCCTGTTGTTGAACAAGATTCTCCTTTACGTTGACAACATTTACTACAGCATTTCATTAAAATACGATAGATAATGCCAGCGACGGAAAAAAAGATAAAAACATGTACGAACGCCCAAACTGCGCCGATAAAACAGCCAGCAATAGTGGGTGCGAACCCGGGGAAAAAATGACTTAATGAGTCAATGAGTCTTAAGCCGTGTTCGCTATAAGTGCCAATAAGACCTAAGATAAATACCCATAGACCGCTTGTAAGCCCTAATGAAAAGGATATTTTACATCCACAACAACATTTTGATTTTTCGCCACAATTATTATTCATTTTGATTTTCCTCTAGTGATTTTTAAGATTTAAAATTAAATTTCGCTTTCAAGTATTACAGATTTCTTCGCTTTCATCAACTCGAATGCGTCCAGGACGATTCAAGATAATGCTTTTTGTTTTAACATAGTGGGTATTGAGAGGGCATATATTAAAGGTGCCGGCAAGTCCATTGTTCATATTATCAGGAGAAAAAAGGAGATATTTTTCATATAAACCACTCCAATGAATGATAACATCTGAATTTTTTAGTGGAAACTCATAAAGAGATTTTTCGGACGTATCGTATTGATGGTTATTATTGCTGTCGATAAATAAATTAAATCCGTTGGACCAATTGGCACTATTATTATAGGGGGCGAGTGTTAAAGTTTGATTCATGACGGTGGCTTGATTGCGTGCAAATTGTAGGATTGTGACAATTTTTTCTGTTTCAGTGGCGACTTTTCGATGCAAGAGAAAGTCTTGTGTGACAGGAATAGCCATGCTAATAATAATACCCCCTAAGAGTAAAACAATTAATAGCTCAATGAGTGTGAAGCCGTTTTGTTTCATTTTTTTATTTAAGATGCATCATTATTATAATAAAAAAGCCAAGAAACGGCAGAAAATAGTAAGAGTGCGGCGGTTGCGTTATGTAAAACAGCAATGCTCAGCGGTAATAAATGGGTGACGAGAATCACGCCAAAGATAAATTGCAGTAAGACTAAAAAAAGTGCTATTTTGGCAAAGCGATGTATATGAGTGAGTGCTTTATTTTCTTTTCGAAGGGTTATAACGCTTAATATAGTGATATAACCGGCTGTTAAAAAGGCATTAAAACGATGAACCATTTGTATGGTAATTCTCGCTGTGCTATCGAGATTTCCACCTTGATAATTAGCGCCTATAGAAGAAAGATGAAAAGCATCATGAAAATTGAATGGGGGGAAATAGATTCCATTACATTGTGGGAAGCCAATACACGCTAAACTGGCATAGTTCGCACTGACCCAACCACCTAACGCAATTTGTAAAACGATTAAAAGAAGAGCGATAATGATCCACGGTCTTTGAATATGACGAGGTGAGTGTGTCGGATAAATAGGATAATAGACTTTTAGTTGAAGGTATCGTAGAAGAGAAAAAATGGCGAGTCCGCCCAATAAATGTCCCATGACTACCATCGGCAATAATTTCCATGTGACAGTCCACATACCTAATGCTGCTTGAAAACCAATTAAAATCAGTAATCGAGTGCAAAGCCCACGAGGAAGATGGGGCGAACGTTTTATCAATGAAATAACCCACAAAACAGCAATTAATAATCCTAATGTGCCAGCGGCATAGCGATGAATCATTTCTTTCCATGCTTTACCTTCTTCAACGGGTTGTTCGGGAAATACTTTTTGGGCGTCAACGAGTCCTGATTTTGAATGGGGCAAAACTAATTTGCCGTAACATCCTGGCCAATCGGGACAACCTAATCCTGAATCTGTTAATCGTGTGTAGGCGCCGAGAACGACAACAACGAATGATAGAATAAGTGCGAAGCTAATAAGCGTATAAATAAATCGATTTTTCATGATGTCGAGATTCTATCATACTTTTTTGGCCACTTGAACTATCATTCAGAGCGGGTTAAAATGCGGCTCCTCTAAATTAGGGTTAACGTGATGCGAGCACTTTCTAAACAGACAAAACAGTTTTTTTTCATGACTTTTTTTATCGCGATAGTGCTTCTGTTGATTCTGGAATATGGTTTTTCAAAAACCGCTAAGGCAACTAATAATACTAATACCAATACTCATACTCATATTACAACAGAAATGACAGTGGTTTCTTCTTTGCCGATGAGTACACAGCAAAATAATGCTTTTCGCGATGCGAGTATGGAATTTGTGAAAAAAGCGGCTGTGAATTATATTCATCAGCAGCCTATTAAAAAAGACATAGCATTGGACAAAAAATGGTTTAACGGCGGTCATCCTATTGTAAATTGGGCGATGGAAGTTGTTTTATATGATCAAGGAAAACGCGTGGGCGATGGCCATCTTAATAGCAAGAGTTTATCGGAGGGACTCGCAACCGCTACGTATCAAGCATTAAAAGAAGCGCATGTTATGCAGAATGCTAATGCTAATATAAATAATCTACGTTTTCGTATTAATTTTTATTATCCGCCTGATTCACGACAGTATAGTTTTATTGATCAAAATAAGGATAGTCATCAGGCAGTTGAGTGGGTGGGTAATGTCGTTCCTGTGCGTCAAATGGACACAAAATTAATTAAAACACGTATTTTGGCAGAAAAAGCTTATTTATTGCGTATGATTGATCCGGATGTTCATGCCTTATTTAAAGAGTATTATGCTAAAACAGATAAGCGTTCTGAGCGATTACGCACGATATATACAGCATCTAGTTTGTTTACATTGTTAAAAATTAATGATGTTTTTCCGGATTCTGCTATTCAAGCGCAGATTAAACCGATGGCAGATTTTTTATTAATGATGCAAGAAACCAGTGGCTCCAATAAAGGTGCTTTTCATTATTCGTATAATAAAAAAACACGACAAAAAGAAAATCGTTTTGTTGTTGGCACGGCGTCTAAAACTATTTTCACATTATTGATTCTCTATGATAAGACGCATGATGTAAGATATCTCAATGCAGCTAAATTAGCGGGTGATTGGTTAGTCACTAAAGTGGATATTCAAGGACATGTTAACCCTGTTTTGTCATTAGAAAACAAACATTGGGAGCAAGTGAAAAAACAATCGTTTCTTTATTCGGGACAAGTGTTGTCAGCATTGTCGAGGCTTTATCATGTCACAAAAAATAAAATGTATTATGATACGGCGACTCAAATAGCTAAGCAATTTTTAGCCTCAGTGTCGAAACAAGGGCCTTTTGTGGGCGATGATTTTCGGACACCGAATTCTGTTTCGACCAGTTGGTTGGTGATGTCATTATTGGATTATGCTAAAATTGTCAAAGCACAGAATGCATCCATTTATCGTGATACTATTACGCGTTGCGCCAGAGAGCTGATTATACGGCAAGCAAATGATTCTGATGATGTATTTAATCAAGGACGTGTTGTTGATTTAATTAGTGCTAGCGGTAATGGATGGGTGAATGAGGTGATGACGAATTTATATCCTTATTGTCAAGCTAATCATATGTCGGATTGCGAAAGCTATCGACAGTTTATTTTAAATTCAAGTCGTTGGTTAATGCAAAATGTGTATACTTCAGTGAATAGTATTCAAGTGAAAAATCCCGCAGTGGCGGATGGTGGCGCTATTCCGAATTTCTTGAATGATATTGTTCGTACGGATGCCGTATGTCACGGCGGCAATAGTTTGGTTGGTTTGTTGAATATGGTAGGTCCAGAAGAAACCACGTTTATTTTATTACCTGAAATGTCATTAGATGAAGTTTTAGGTCTGTTGGGTATTGGGCGATTCCCCGAACTTTTAAATTCTTAGGAGAAATTTTTATGTTAAAACAAGTGAAACAACTTATGATGACGGCCGCTTTTTTAGGTGTCATGCCGATGGCATATGCCGTTGATTCAGCAACATTTTCACCGAAGCAACAAGTAGCAATTGAAAAAATTGTTCATCAATATTTGGTTGCACATCCTGTTGTTTTATTAGAAGCGGCTCAAGCATTGCAAAAACAACAGCAAAAAGATGCGCAGAATCAAGCGCAAACAGGCATTAAAAATAATGCAACGGCTTTGTTTAATACGCCAATATCACCCGTTATTGGGAATGCTCGAGGCAATGTAACGATTGTTGAGTTTTTTGATTTTCAATGCAGTGTTTGTCAGCGTGTGGCGCCAGTTTTGAATAATGTGATGAAGTCTCATGCAGATTTACGTGTTGTGATGAAAGAATGGCCTATTTTCGGTGAAGCATCACAATATGCTGCAAAAGCGGGACTTGCTGCGGCGAAACAAGGAAAATTTATGCCATTTTATGAAGCATTAATCAATAATGAAAAAGGTAGTGAAGGCAATTTAACGACGGCACAAGTGGATGAATTAGCACAATCCGCCGGTGTGAATGTTGATCTGATGAAAAAAGAAATGCAAGATCCGGTGTTTAATCAGGAATTAATGAATAACTTAAAATTGGCTGAATCAATGCGTTTAGCGGGTACGCCAGCTTTTGTTATTGCTAAGACTCCGAATGGTGTTTATAAAGGCGGTAAAGTCTTTTTTGTTCCTGGTGGTGCGAGTGAAGCTTCTTTTAATCAATTAATTCAAGAAGCGACTGCCTAATAATGCCTAAAACGTTTCAAGAGCTTATTGCAGCATTACAATCTTACTGGGCTAATCAAGGTTGCGTGATTGTGCAACCTTTGGATTTAGAAGTGGGTGCAGGAACTTTTCATCCAGCCACTTTTTTACATGCGATTGGTCCTGAGCCATGGTATGCGGCTTATGTTCAGCCGTGTCGACGACCAACTGATGGTCGTTATGGTGAAAATCCAAATCGATTGCAGCAATATTATCAATTTCAAGTTGCCTTAAAACCATCGCCGATTAATATTCAGGAATTGTATTTAGCTTCTTTGAGACATATCGGTATTGATCCCGCAATTCATGATATTCGTTTTGTGGAAGATAATTGGGAAGCGCCAACATTGGGGGCTTGGGGACTGGGTTGGGAAGTGTGGCAAAATGGTATGGAAATTTCTCAATATACCTATTTTCAACAAGTGGGTGGATTGGCGTGCGATCCAGTTTTGGGCGAATTAACCTATGGTTTAGAGCGTCTCGCCATGGGATTGTTTAATGTAAATAGTGTGTATGATATTCCATGGGCGGTATTACCTTGGGGAAAAACAATTACGTATGGCGATGTTTTTCATCAGAATGAAGTGGAAATGTCGCAGTATAATTTTGAGCATGCGAATGTGGATTTTTTGCTGGGACAATTTAATCATTATGAAAAAGAAAGTCAGTATTTAATGACGAAGAATTTATCCTTGCCAGCCTATGAAGCATTAATTAAAGCATCCCATGTGTTTAACTTATTAGATGCACGTCATGCGATTTCAGTGACGGAGCGACAGGATTATATTTTGCGTGTTCGTGCATTATCACGTGTCATTGCGCAAAAATATTTTGATTCGCGTGAGGCGTTGGGGTTTCCATTAATGGTATGAATATAAATAATCATTTTCTGTTTGAAATAGGCTGTGAAGAATTACCGCCAAATAGTTTAGGCTTACTAAGCGAATCATTAAAAACCATCGTGAGTGATGTGTTGCATCAACAAGGTATATTATTTGATGAAATTAAAACATTTGCAGCGCCACGACGTTTAGCGATATTAATTGAGAATTTACCGGCGGAAATTCCTGCTGTAGAAGGCCGCACTTCGGGTCCACCATTGTCAATGGCATTGGATTCAGCAGGCAATTATACACAAGCCGCTTTAGGATGGGCGAAGAAAAATAGTATTCCGATAGATAAAATAGAAAAAGATGAAACTATTCAAAAATTAGTGTTTAAAACGTTAAAGCCTAGTTTAAAAGTCAGTGATTTTTTACCAGAGATTATTAAAAAAGCCGTTGCGAATTTACCGATTCCGAAACCGATGCGGTGGGGTAATCAGAGCATTAAATTTATTCGGCCGGTACATTGGGTCGTGATGTTATGGAATGAGCAAGTCATTCACACAGAAATTTTGGGTGTCCAAACAACGCGCATGACACGTGGACATCGCGTGATGAGTAAAACATTAGAAACTACTATAAACCATGCTAGCGAATATGAAGAAACATTAGCAAATATTGGTGTCATTGCAGATTTTCAGAAACGTAAAAATAGCATTAAAGATCAATTAGAAAAAGCAGCTCAATTATTAAATGCAAGCGTTGTTGCGCCTGATGATTTATTAAATGAAGTTACAGGATTAGTGGAATGGCCGGTTGTTTTAACAGTTACATTGGATGAGCATTTTTTAACATTACCGAGTGAAGTATTAATTACAGCAATGCAGCAACACCAAAAAAGTTTTGCATTAAAAAGTGTGAAAGATCATCAATTAATTCCCTATTTTTTAGCAGTTTCGAATATTGCTTCTCGTTCACCTGAAGCGGTTATTCATGGCAATCAACGGGTTATGCAGGCACGCCTTTCCGATGCATTGTTTTTTTATGAAAATGATCAAAAAATAGCCTTAATAGATCGTCGTGAAGGTACGAAAAATGTTATTTATCAAGCAAAATTAGGGACGTTATTTGATAAATCTGAACGTCTTCGTGAACGCATGAAAGTGTTAATTAATTCTGCTGAAGCAGATCGTGCGGCGCAATTATCACAATGTGATTTGATGACCGATATGGTGAATGAGTTTCCTGAATTACAGGGAACAATGGGATATTATTATGCGCAAAAAAATGGCGAATCGAATGCCATTGCTATTGCATTAAAAGAACAGTATCAACCTCGATTTTCGGGCGATGATTTACCGGAAACAATATTGGGTATTGCATTAGCCATTGCTGAGCGAGTCGATACATTAATTGGTGCTTTTAGTCTGAATCAAAAACCCACAGGGAATAAAGATCCGTTTAAGTTACGCCGCCATGCATTAAGTTTAGTGCGTTTATTCATTGAACGTCAACAAGATTTGGACTTGGAAACACTTGGAATTATAAAAAATTCTGAATTGCAGGAATTCATTATAGAACGGCTAAAATTTTTTTATATGAATGAAAAAAATATTTCATTACCCGTTATTCAAGCCGTTCTTGCGAATCAATCAATGTCTCAATCAACACATCTCTATGACTTTTCATTGCGTCTCGACGCGTTGTCACATTTTATGAAACAGCCTGAAGTATCGGTATTAGCGGCGGCAAATAAGCGTGTTCAACGTATTTTAGAGCAGGCGAATAAAATGAATGATATTCATACAGATATTAATACCGCATTATTATTAGAGCCTGCAGAAAAAAAATTAGCAGAGGCTTTATTGCATGCACAGCAGATTATTCAACCTTTATTATTAAAAAAACAATATAGCGATGTTTTACAGCATTTGGCATTACTTCGTGAACCCATTGATCTCTTTTTTGAGACAGTGATGGTGAATGTTGAGGATGAATCATTGCGCCAAAATCGATTAGTGTTATTAATGATATTAAGACAATTGTTTATGGGAATGGCGGATTTTTCATGCTTGCATCTTCCAGCATCAATTTAAAAGAAAAAATTGTTATTCTTGATCGCGATGGTGTGATTAATTACGATTCTGTTCATTATATTCGTAGTCCTGAAGAATGGATGCCTATTTCAGGTAGTTTGGAAGCTATTGCGCGTTTAAATCATGCTGGATTTCGTGTAGCAGTCGCCACGAATCAATCGGGTATTGGACGAGGATATTACACCGAAGCTATATTAGAAGCGATTCATCAAAAAATGCATCAAGCATTACAATCAAAAGGTGGAAAAATTGATTTTATTGCGTATTGTCCGCATTTGCCATCAGATCAGTGTGCATGTCGAAAACCTCAACCAGGATTATTATTGCAGATTGCTCAGCATTTTCAGTGTAATATTGTGGGTGTGCCTTTTGTTGGCGATAATCTATCTGATGTGAATGCTGCGTTGGCGGTGAATGCTTTTCCTTTATTAATAGGAAAAGAGTGGTCTAATTTAGAGCAAATTGTTGATGCTATCCTGTCCGTGGTCATAACATGAGGTTTATCAAAAACGGGCGTCCTGCCCTCGAGATTTCCTTCAATCCGAGTCATCACGTTTTTCAAAACCTCATGTTATGACCACAAACAGGATATCCTTTCTATCGCCTGAATATTCTCGAATAAAAAAAACATTAGTCAAAGCGTGTGGTATTAAAAAGCAATATTTTCCAACGATATTGGATATTACAGCAGGTATGGGACGAGATGCTTTTTCGTTGGCTTTATCAGGATGTCAGGTGACCATGCTTGAGCGTCATCCTATGGTTGCCAAATGGCTCGAAGAAGCTTTAAAAGAACTATACTGCCCTCGGCCACAATTTGCGCTTTTATCGGAGCGGACATCCCTGTCCTCGACGCTACCTGAATCCCGAGTCGCGACGCCCTCAAAAGCGCAAATTATGGCCGAGGGCAGTATAGAAGAATTGACGCAGGATATTCATCTTGATTTTCATTTTATTGATGCAGAAATGTATTTACAAAATCTGCATTTAGATCAATATCCGGATGTTATTTTAATTGATCCAATGCATCCTGAGCGTCGAAAATCTGCATTAGTAAAAAAATCAATGCAAATATTACAATCATTAATACCGCCGGAAGAACACCCAGAACATTTAGTGGATTTAGCACTTCAGTATGCCAAAAAGCGTGTTGTTTTAAAGTGGCCGCGAAAAGCGCCAGCATTATCTTATCGAAAACCTGATTTTGTGTATTTAGAAAGTATTATTCGTTATGAGATTTATTTAAAGCGTGGCTTTAATGGCTTGGACGTCCTTTAAAGATAAGCCTGTAATTTCAGCGACGAGTTCCTCATTAAATCCTTTATTTAAACAGTTTTTCGCCATTTGTTCCACGCCTGTTTTTACGCCTTTTTCAAATCCTTCCATTAACTTGTCGTCTATTAATGTTTTTTCGGTTCGTATCGCATCCCAATTACGGTTATAAGCTTCTAATTCTTCTGGTGTATAAGCGGCCTCTCTTGTTAATAACAGGGCTTCTTTAATTTCAGGATTTTCTAATAATAGAGGATCAACGATTCGCGTGTTTTCATCAATTTCAGTCATAAAACGCAACCACAAGGCAGTCAGTTTTTTCTCTGAAAGAGTTTTTGGTTGAAAATGAGGTAATTCCAGTAAAATGAGTTGAATATCATCAATCGTTTTTTGATGGTTTTCTGTATTCATTAATCGATAATGATGAAACCAAGAAGCTTCATCTGAAAATGAATCAGCGACAATAGCCAAGCCATAGACAGGATTAAGATTTTTATACATTTCTGTGGTTTTAAGTTGTCGTACATAGATAGAAGCAGCATTAAACAAGAGCCGTTGCATAAAGTGTTTTGACCATGACATTTGCATTTCTACAATAAAATGTCGTCCTTGTTTATCAAAACAGCGAACATCGACAATGCTATGTTTGAATTCAGGAATTTCAGGTATGTTGTCAGCCGGCAAATATTCTAGTGATTCAATTAAACCACTCTCTGGAAGAGGTAGTACTGCATTTAGAAAACTTTTAAGGAGATTAGGATGTCCAGCAAAAATCTTTTTAAAAACTAAATCACTTTTTGGATCAAGATAACGGGACATAACTGTATTGAGATTATTTAAATGTTTGACCATTTTATCATGAACAGTTACCTATGCCAATGACGAATTCTGACGAATTCAGACACCCAGAATTTGTTTTGTGGGTGTCTGATTTTATTTAGGGTGTCCGAATTTATATGCTCTTTATCTGAAATTTTAAATAGTTTAAACTTGCTGTCATTTTATAGGTATTAAATAGTAGAAATTTAGTTGGGAGTTAATGTTATGGTTGAATATGAACGTGGTATCATTTTAGAGGCGACTTTTGAACCCGAAATAGATCCGAATTTTTTGATGAGTCCACCTGAAGAACTGGAAAAAAGAGAGGTGATCTTGCCCGGAAAAAAAGGACACATCACTAAGCCACTTTTTTCACCTCAAAATATTCTGGGCTAACATAACCCAACTTAGAATGAAGACGTTTTTTATTATAATACACCTCAATGTATTCGAACACATGATTTTTAGCCAAAGCACGCGTTGAAAATTTCTCACCATGAATAGCCTCAACTTTAAAACTGTGATTCCAACTTTCCATGGCAGCATTATCATAGCAATCGCCGCGTTTACTCATACTGCAAATTAAACCATATTCAACGAATAATTTTTGATAGGCTAAAGAACAATATTGACTGCCGCGATCAGAGTGAACAATTACCCCACACGGCATTTTTCGTCGCCATAATGCCATCATTAGTGCATCAATGACTAATTGTGCTGTCATACGCTCAGACAAAGCCCAACCGACCACTTTACGAGAATAGCAATCCATCACAACAGCTAAATAAAGCCAACCTTCGTCCGTCCAAATATACGTAATATCGCTTACCCATTTCTCATTCGCTTTTGACGATTCAAAATTTTGCTCCAGTAAATTGGGGCACACCGGCAAGCGATGATTACTATTCGTTGTCGCTTTGTACTTTTTAGCCGCTTTTGCCCACCATCCGTTCTGACGCATAATTTTCGCCACGCGATGACGACCCACACTTTCACCTTCTTGATTCAAGCGTTTCATTATTCGAATAGCACCAGCACGACTTTTTTCTTCATCAAAAATAGATTTGATTTTTACCGTTAATGCCTTATTTCTTTGACGGCACAATGAATCAGGACGTTTATACCAAGCATAATAACCGCTGCAAGAGACTGACAACAGCCGGCACATCAAGCTAACACAATACACAGGTTGATATTTTTTTATCATTTCGTACCTCACGTTGATTCCTTGGTGAAGTACGTGGCCACCTTTTTTAGAAAGGAATTCTCCTCCGCTAATCGAGCATTTTCTCGTTTAAGACGCGCCATTTCAGCTTGCTGAAGCTTCAGGTTTTCCAGCGGTTGTCCGCTTTGATTTTTCTTTGTTCGCCAAGAATAAAGCATCGATTCAGCTAATCCCAAATCTTTAGCTGTTTGAGGAACACCTTCTTTTTCTGCTCGTTCCAATGCCTGATCTTTGAATTGCGGGCTATATTTTTGACGTTTAACCTTTTCTGGTTCTGAGTTAATAATATTTCTTTGCATTTTTACACCTCTACTGTAGATTTTACTCTCTTAGTAAGGTGTCCGTAAATTCAGGGCTAGATCAGTTGTTGCAATGACAGGCTACCAGTTCAAATTAAAAGATTCAGCTGAGGAAATAGAAGAGAAAACTATCTATCTTTATATTGATAAAGAATCACAAACTGTACATTTTAAATTAAAAACTCCAGAAAGATCATATATTCATAAAGAATTAAAACTAGATGAAGATGAAGAAGAGAAGATTAATGTAATTAAAGAATGTATCAATAATGGTGAATTAACCTCAAAAGCAACAAATTGGATTAATAAAGAACTCTCAGGAAAAAAATACATTCCTGTTTTTGACCCAGTATTAGAAGAAGGTATTCGAAACATCTTATCAAAATACCGTGAAGAATTTAAGAATTTACGAAACAAATCGCCGGGAATCATTGAAGATATTACCATTGAAAAAAATTATAATAAGCGAACACATACCATTGACAAGCCAGTAAATAAAAATCAACATGTTAGTATTTTTTGTGAAGTTGAAGTTGGAAAAGCTTATAAGCTATTGTCAGAATCTCATGTTTCAACAGCGGTTATTCCATATGATGAAAAAAATACTCCAGGAGCATTATTAGCAAAACTGGGTTTAGGTGGAGTAATAAGAGGACAAGATGTCGGCACTAAAATAGAGAAGAGTAATAATAATGATGCGTCTGCAGAAACAAATTCAGACATCCTGAATTTAGGATAAATTAAGAAAGATGTGGTAAAATTATAGTATCGAAATTCAGAAGAGATTTTTATGGCTACCGAGAAATTGAAGAATTATATTGATTCAAAAGCAGCGCAGATATTTCATAAAAATAGTAAAGTGACTGCGACGGCATCAAAAGAAGAAAAGCAAAAAAAAGCTGAGAAATTTGTTGTTGCCATAGAGAAAACGGGTATTATAAATACGCCGGAAGTGGATCAAGGCATAAAATACGTGAATGATGAAATTCAAAAACTTAAAGATAAACCGGATTTAAAACTTTCCCCAGAACAAAGAGAAAAATTAATCACTGACCTTCAACATCAAAAACAGATTTTCTTGTATGTTGCAAAACTTCATGATAACACAATGAAACCTGATTTCAGTGCAGAAGATCTTTTAAAAGCGTTTAAAGAAAAGGTTATTGAATGTATTTCAGAAGCATTGCCAGTATCTTCAAATAAAGTTCAAAAGTATCATAATTTTTTAATTCAAAGACCTGATTTAGAACCATTTAACAGTTCACCGTATAAAACAGATATGGCCAAAAAAGTCTTAACTCGTGTATTTGAAGAATATAAAAAGGAGAAAGAGAACTTGGCGTCAGTTGAGCCAGCTGTTTATTCAGCAAAAGATGCTTTTTGCCCTAAAAAAGATAAGGAACCAGTTCTTAATGCTACTTCTGTGCAATATAAAATATAAGTATCTAGAATAACTTTTCACCTTACTCCGTTGGGTGATTTTAGTACGTTATATTAGTTAAAATGAAATGAGTTATAACGAACTAAATGATTATTTTTAAAGAGGAAAATTATGTTTAATAAAAATGATATAAATCCACATAAGTTATTAGGTCCAATAGCAGCTTTCGTTGCTTTTAGACTATCTCAACAAATTATGCAAGAAAGCAGTCTTCCTGCTTTCCAAGCAAATTTTATTTCAGGGGTTATTGCACTGGCGACATTGACGTTAATATCCAAAGCAATAAGGCCATCTGATGAAGAATTGGCGTTGCGTGAGGCATTAGTTAAAGCGAAAGAAATCGCGGTGACTCAAAGAACAGGGGAGCTTCATGAAGCTGCGTTTAGTAAAAATTTAGCATTTTTGCATGCTGTTTTATTGTATTCTATGAGCATTGGTTGGAGAGGATTTGCTCTTTTTTCTGTAATCGATGGATCAATATCTGCTTTAATGAATAATGCTACGAACCTTAGTTTGCATGTATCTTTGCCATTAACGGCCGCATCATTATTCTTAATTGAGAAAAATACTGCTTCGGAAGAATTTAAACATCACAAAAAAACAAGGGAAAAAGACTTAGCCGTATCAGTAGCTCAAACAGAAGTTTATTATCTTAATCCTATTAAAAAAGGTGTCGCATCACTTTTAAGTCAAGTTGGATTTAAAGATATTCATCAAAAAGTCCAACCAAAAATGCTTGAAAACGCTTCTCAAGTGGAATACAAGCAGTAAATAACTCGCTAAATTTTATTGGCTCTCAGCACTAACAAGAAATTAGAACAAGAAATTAGACACCCAGAATTTATATTAGTATAAATTCTGGGTGTCTCAATTTGCCTCTAATTTTCACTAAAAGTTTACGTTGCATCTATTGGTAAATCACCAATAAATTTTACAACCAATTGATTCATGTTATTTGAAGCTAATGCTGTATCAGAGTCTTTAATCGGTTGACCTGCAATATTAGCAATACAATGAAATACAAGACTTGGGGTTTGAAATAACCAACCCAATTTGGTAACAGGTACACCATCCATTGCAATTGCATTCACCTTATTTTTTCGCAGTAAAGTTAATTGCCATGCTGGATTTGGTAAAAAATCACTATCTGCGATAACACCAAAAATAATTTTATACTTATCATTCAATTCAATAGCGGACTTTTTCACAACACTGATGAGAAAAGAATCTGACTCATAAATCATCGGTTCTTTCTTATGATTAGTTGGATTGTCGATGAGAATAGGCAAAGAGGGGCCCGTTTTTGTTAACTCTCCAAAGTCTGCATCAAATAATGTTGTACCAACTACAACGTCACCAATTTTAAGTTGATCACTAACAGCGCCTGCGGATTCTGCTAGAATTATGGCGTTTGGCTTAAAACTAATAAGAAGACGTGAAGTCACCATAGTAACATTGACTTTACCGTAGCCGCTAATGACTGAAATCACTTCTCGGCCATTTATTTTACCTGTTAAATAGTGAATCCCTAACTTAGTCATTTCTTTTTTATCAGTCATTTTAGCTCTGATATATTCGCCTTCAATTGGCATAGGACTGATAATAGCGTAAAGTGCTGGCTTTGTTGCGCTTTGTGCGACATTAACGGCACTGATAAACATAAGAAAAAATGTAATGATTAGTTTCTTTATGGCGGCCAGTGTAAATTTATTTAAATTTACGTTTTGATCTTTATTGTGTGGCATAATAAACGCTCATATATTAATATAGTAATTATTTTGCCTGAAAAAATTCTTTTAAACCATCCTACTAAGTTAGGTAGTTATATGAATAATAATAGACTCTTTTCGAAACTAAATTTGTATCTATTCAGCTCCTCGCAATGACGGTACGGTGGAAAATGCATTTTTATCTGAAAACAAGAGATTTTTTGTTTGTTGAACAGTCTGAGTTTCGAAAGAAGTCTAATTAATTAATTATCTATTAATAAATGATCAGTATAATTATATAGTCAAAGTAATTTTGGAATCAATATGCGTAAAAATTCTCCACCAAAGTTTTTAATGAATGTGGCTCCATATTTTCAAGATTTTATAAGAACGGTTAATAAATATCATATAACTCATTTTTTTCATGATATTACTTATGGTCATAATAAAATATCAATACTGACACCTGATTCTGAAATGCTTCGTTTTTATTATGAAAATAATATTCCTATTGCATGTTGTAATGAGTTTGGCAGAATATTAGCAGATGGTATGTATATTAATAAAACCTTGATGAATCAATATAATGACTATCCGGTATTATTCTCAAAATTACGTGATGCAGGTTTAAAAAGAAGTATTTGTTATGGAGAGAATGCATTACACTATGTGATGCGAGAAGAAGACTGTCAACATATGTTCACTTTCTTTTTTGATTTGCCGGAAGATGATTTTTTGCATTTGCTTATCAATCAACACGCAATAATTCAAGATACTATCGATCATTATAATTTTATTGCAAAAGATATTCTTTTAGAAGCAAAATCCTCTGAAAATAGAATCACTTTGCCTAATGTAAGAGATTTTAGATATAGTAGTCCATTGGAAGGTTCATCATTTAAATTAGATTGGGATCATATTTTTCAATATTCGTTTGAACAATGGGATCAGATACTAAAAAAACCGCGCTATTGGTTTCGTTTGCAAAAAGGTACAGTAATATTTTCTAGAATGGAAATAAAAGTATCTATAGAGTTACTAAAAGGAAAGCATGCGGGAGAGATCGCCAATGTTCTTAATATAAAACAAACTACCGTTGAGTCTTATCTGCAAAATATTAAAAATAAATTAGGCGCTACCTCTAAAAGTGAGATAGTTGAATATATTATTGGTGCTCGATTATTGCATCAGATTAGTTTGTGATGAATAAGAAACTTAAGAAATTAGACACTCAGAATTTATGTTAGAAGGTTTTATTTTATGACTTTAGCTAATCAAAAATGTCGCATGAAATCCATAGAACTATGTAATACTCTAATAACAGCGATGCCATAGTCTACTGTTTCAAAAAAATCATATGAGAGTTTATATTAAATACTTTTAGTTCACTATAAATATTTTCAGCGCTTCGGGCAATCTGAGAGTCATCTGTAATTGCTTGAAATGCTTGAGTTATTTCTTCAAGATAGCTATCTGCTTGCC
>Ga0206850_10057_pt1 | contig 40941 bp, 43 predicted proteins | sample Alteio_BWOrgCont_16_FD_152885 | JGI IMG/M metagenome (GOLD analysis project Ga0206850, IMG submission 152885) | Enriched cells from forest soil in Barre Woods Harvard Forest LTER site, Petersham, Massachusetts, United States -... | ecosystem: Environmental > Terrestrial > Soil > Temperate forest >...
TTTTTTAACCCCTTGCTTTCTTAAAACTTTCTTTTTCGCTACGGCGTAGAGCTTCGCTCAAAAGAGGCGATGAAACCCTTCACACATTAAACCCCAGCATTTCCCTCTTCCTCAGCGACCTCTGCGACTCTGCTCTTCACTCTGCGCTGATGGAATTCGACATTCAACCAATAAGCTTGTTTACTTATCGTCCAGAAAACTCAATTTTTTTTGCAGAAATAGCCTATTTTCTCAGACTTTTGCAACTGTCCCGATTGGGCCTAATAAAATTTTCATTCAGGAGCGAATTAGGTTTAAGGAGGGATCTAGACGGAAAGTTTTGGAGGTCATGGGAAAGGGCTTGATATTCATCACGCCCCAGTAGCTGCCATCGTCACCGTCGTAGGAGACTACTAGTTGCTCGCCGGGGTTAATGGTTCTTTTAACTATGTAAACGACTTCGAGTGGTGTGGGAGTAAGTCCGTAAGGATTCTTCGGAATTGTAAGAATTTCGGGCTCAATATTAGGTTTATCTGAGTGGTTGATAAAACGGGTGAAATTCCCCTTTTTAACTGCGTCAATATAAAGCGCATAGAGCCTTCCGGGATGATATTTCCCTTTTTTATTGTAGATGACTTGCTCTTCTTTAGTAAGCTTCATGTCAGATAAAGACTCAAATGCATATGCACAGTCATCCTCTACATTCTGAGGAGCAATAACAATCTCTCCGGAATAAGAAGCGATCACTTGCCCCTTCACAAGAGGTTTGGCGCAAGGGTGCAAAAATAGCCCAAAGCCAAGTTTACCAGACAATTTCTTACAAACCAAATACTTCGGAATCCCCTCTTTCTCTATTATTCGAGAAACAGCGGCAAGTTCCTTCATCTGTTTAGTAGTGGCTCGTAAAATCTTCTCTTTTTTTGCACGCAAATTCCTAGTGATCGTTTTTACAACTTGATCACTAAGAACTTGCCTTGCCAGTTTATATTTCATTCGTACCATTATACTAAATAATTATAAATTAATAATAAAGACTTATAAAATAACACGCATACCTCTGATAATCAAAGACTTTAAAATCTTTCGATGTTGGAAACATTTAAATGCTTTTGAGCTGCTGCCTTCAGGAAATCTGCGCGCATGACTGTCGGATCGCCTAAAAGAGCTCCTCCCAGCTTTTCATCGCAAATGTAGCTCGTCAATGTATTAAGAGCCTCATTTTCATCGTAGATCGACTCGGCATAAATCAATCTATGCTCATGGAAAACATGGGATGTATTAGTTAAAGTGCCATTTAAATGGGGACATTTTTCCATTGATGTCCCATCTCCTAAAACTTTGTTGAAATATTGCATGCTTAACTCTCCTTCCCGCGGAAGAGGAGGTCCCATCACTACTACGGCAATTTTTTTTCTAGCTTCCTCGGGCAGCTCCTTTTTTATTTTCTGAACCTGACGATCTAGAGCATCAATGCGGTGTTTTGCCGCATCATCTATGAGTTGCAATAAATCGCCTTTAAGCTGCTGTGTGGACCCCTTTCCCTGTAAAATTTCCTCATATTTTTCCAAAAGGGGCAGATATTCGTTCAGCTCGCCCTCAATGCTTGAGCGTATTTGGCTAAGCGTATTCAGAATATCTTGCCGCATCTCTTCCGTATCAACCCCCCTAGATTGCATCCATTCTAGGTTATCAAGCGCGCACGATACATGGGCTATCGCCTTGATATGATGATAATGTTCAGGGATATAACTCACTTCGGTTCTTTTACCTTGATAGCGTAAAATCAGATTATCGCCATTAACCAGAATCACCGGAAGGGCTGTTCCCAAAGACTTTTTCATCTCCTCTTTACGCATAGCATACGTATCAAGGAAAAGCTTATTCATTTTGGCTAACCCCTCTGATACCCCCATTTTTAGTTTACTATAGGGGCAGGCGGAAGCAAGGCTTCTTGAAGAAACCATTCTTAAAATGGGCTGGCGGCTCAAATGAGTCAACCCCCTAACTAAAACACAACCAATTCTTGCAGACATATCATTCTCCTTTTTAATAAGTTATAACAACTTAATTTTAAGCTGTTTAAATTCGCAAAGATGTATTTAGATTAAACGTTAAATGTGCGGCTGGGGCCGCCAAAAGAGAAAGAAAAAGAATTAACACAAGGGGGCGCGGAGGATGCATTTTTTGCTCCTCTAGCCCTGCAAACGGATATTAAAGTAACCAGTATCTTGTCCATGCTGAGAAGTATACTACAACCAGCCTATTAATGTCAATAGGCTTATTGAGAGCCTGCTGGTTCTTCGACTTTTTTCCCTTCGACGCAATTTTCTTCATAATGGTCAGCATCCCATTGCTTGCAATAGCAGAATTTGCCGTTAGGATCATTTTCTACGTAGACGGGATGATCATCCGCTTTTTTCTTTCTAAATCCACATTTTACCGAACACCAGCACTGACAATTTGGATCGGTTTGACATGACTCTTGGGTCTTGCATGATGGCTTACCTACACTATCACAGGCACTAAACAGTAACACTACAGACAAAATCAAAATACTTTTCATAAAAAATCCCTCCTTTTGCTATTTCTAACAAACCAGCGAATAAAAAAGAAAGTAATTTTTCCTTGAGATGTTTTCTGTTGGTGATGTACAGATCATTTAAAAGCACCATAGTTCGGAGAATGTGAATGACATTATGGGACCCTTATAAGGCACTTTTAGGAGAGGAAGTAGTTGACCAGCTGTATCAACTGGCCTCTATATTAAAAGGGGTGAAAATTGTACATGTCAACTCCACCCGCTTAGGTGGAGGAGTTTCAGAGATACTCACAAAAATGGTCCCTTTAACGCAGGCCCTTGGATTGGAGACAGGTTGGGAAGTGATCAAGGGAGACCAGCAATTTTTCGAAAGTACAAAATCTTTTCATAACTCCCTCCAAGGGACAGGAAAAAATCTCCCAGAAGTAGCCAGCCTGCGTTATTACGAAGAAATAAACAGAAAAAATGCAGAGGAACTAAAAGGGGTGCTAGAAGAGGCAAATATTGTTTTTATCCATGACCCCCAGCCCCTTCCTTTGATCGACTATTTTCCAAAGCGCAAAGGAAAATGGGTATGGAGATGCCACCTAGAAATTTCAAATGCCCCAAAACAAGTCTGGCACTATTTAAAGAAGTATGTCGATCAGTATGATGCCAGAATTTTTTCTCAAGCTGAGCACCCGCAAGGGCTTCCCAATCCTGTTTATATTATAGCCCCGAGCATCGACCCATTTAGTGAAAAAAACATCGAACTTAGTCCGGAAGAAGTGGCTGGCGTATACAAAAAATTCGCCATCGACACAAAACGACCCATATTACTACAGGTTTCCCGTTTCGATCGGTTTAAAGATCCCGTGGGAGTCATTGAGGCTTATCGCCTAACAAAGAAATACCACTCCGGTGTCCAATTGGTCCTTGCAGGCGACATGGCAACTGACGATCCTGAAGGAGCTGAGGTGCTTGCAGAAGTAAAAGCTGCCGCGGATAGCGATAAGGATATACACATTCTATGCCTTCCGTCTGAACCACGGACAATCAACGCCTTGCAAAGAGGCGCAGATATCGTCATTCAAAAATCTGTAAAAGAAGGTTTTGGTCTCACTGTTACCGAAGCTCTATGGAAAGCCAAACCCGTAATCGGAGGAAATACAGGAGGAATCAGACTTCAAGTGATCAACGATCGTACGGGATTTCTTGTAAATACACCCGAGGAGGCCGCAAATAAAATCCGCTATCTCTTACAAAATCCTGAGAAAGGAAAAGAATTGGGGTTGGCTGGCAAGCAGCATGTCAAAGATCATTATTTGATCACTAGACATCTTAGAGACTACCTAACCGTGATGATTAACGTTTTATTTCCTAATTGAGCAAGGTCTAATGAAGGGAAATAATGGCCACGCCGGTGCCGAGTGTTTCAAAATTCACAACATGATATCCTTGTTCTTGAAGAAGAGTCACTACGTGAGAGCAAGGAGCTAAAGGCCCTGTGTCATGCAGCGTGATCACTCCATTTTTTGCCATGAAAGGGAGGTAGTCAATAAAATCTTGCATGGCACCCTTCACCGTCCGATCAGCATCGATATGCAGGTAATCGATTTGCCATTCTCTGGCATTTGTCATCGACACATTCTTTGTTGTGTTTAATACAATTTCAATTTCAGGATAATGGTTTCGAAAAAAGGATTTTTGGCTCAGCCATTCAGGCCTGCCCCACCTTCCAATATTGCCATCGACAAGTATGGTTTTCGAATTTTCAATGTGAAGATCTCTTTGTGCTTGGCGCATAACCCTCGGAACAAATCCATCTCCAGAGCCCAGGCAAACACAACATTTCGCTTTTTTAGAATAAGCAAGTCCGTAGTAGAGCATTCCAGCGCCCAGATCCTCTTGCCTAGCGCCATGAAGAAATCCCCAGTGCGCACTCTTGGTGAGCTCCTCCTCAATAAACTGAGGATCGGTAAGGCTAAGGCACAGTAACGAACATAGGAGTACTTTGCTCCCCATTAACATCGATAGCAATGAGGCCATAAGTATTTTTCTGCCCTTTGGATTGATTATGATCTTGGTAACTAGGCGAAGCTGTTGCCGGGATGGTAGCAATTAGAATCCCATTGCGGGTAAGGTTATAGCTAACTACAGCAAGATCCACGCTTGCTTGCCAGTTTAGTACATTCACTCGGTCGGTTGCTGTAAGGAAGCGGTTTTTAAGTTGTCTACCCACAAAACCGCTTACAGGAGATGGGGCCCCTCCCATATAGACAGCTTGCACGGTAATGTTATCTTCTACCCATACAACAGTTGCTGCGCCAAACCCACTGATTGCTAAATTTGGCGCTGTTGAAGAGTGTCCAAGAGAAGAAAGAAGGACCGGCCCCCCAGCAAGCCAGCTATTTGCGCTCGATCCATATTGGTCGTAATAGACAAATCCATTTCCAGAGCCATCGTCGTTTTCCCACACAGCGTAAACATTTCCAAAATTATCGACAGCAATATTTGGATACCCAATGAAAGTGCTTGTAGGCATTACAAGCGGTGTGGCAGATCCCCAGGCCCCTCCTGATTGCGAGCTATTGCTAAGAAGAGTAAAATTTCCACTTATATTGTCTTGAACTACCCAAAGAGCCGTGGCAACACCAGATCCACTGAGGCAAACGGCAATATAGACAATATTTGAACCAGTAACTGTATAGACAGTTTGCTCTGATGAATAAACACCATTGGAAAAAAAGCTCGAACTAATCCCCCCCAAACTATTCTCCCATAAAAAAATCCCTTCATTCGAAGCATTCATCGCTACTGCAGTAGGAACACCACAGGCAATTAATACAGATGAGGAAAGCGACCCACTTAAACTCCAATTATTCCCATTATAATAGGCCGCTTGAACATTTGGAGTATCTTGATTAGACCAAAATGCAAGCCCCTGCCCTGTAGGAGATCCCGCAAAAACAAAGTCTGTAAGGTAATGAGACGAATCAGAGAAAACAGTCGCTACTCCTTCCCATCCAGAAATAAATTTATTATATTGAATATCGTAACTTACCCCATCATAACCTAGCCAAACAGCAAGGGCGTTATTCAAACTATTTAAATTAATACCCGGCGCAGAAGAATTTACATTAAAATTGATTGGATCAGAAAGAACCACAGGAGTGGTCCAGGATCCATTAAGGAGAACAGATCCTCGGGTGAAATTGTTTCCTATTCCTGCTTCTATCCAAACAGCTGCAGCGTTTCCGGCACTATTAACATAAATTGAATTCGCCCCTTGGGCGTTATCCAACATAGAAAAATTTCCTAAATTGGTCACAGTGCCGCTGATGAGTTGAGCGTATTTAATATAGTATGTAGTATTATCATCAGTTGCCGTAGCAATAATGACAGCATTACCATTCCGATCCACACCTACAACCGGATCTATCGCCCCTGTAGTCGTAAAAATATCAACTGGTCCTGTCCAGCCCCCAAATAAGGTTGATCCCGAAAAAAGCAAAATAGCTATATATCTCATAGAAATAAGGATCAAATCATTTTTGTTTTTTTAAAGCAAGAGGTCTAATTAAACTTGTGGGATAACGGGGACAAATTTGTTGATCTCCTCCATCTTAAAACCTTTGGGAAGATCCTTTTCAGTGGCCCTGGGCCAGGGGATGTTTTTTCCAAAGACCCAAAGCTCGCCTCGCACAATGAGATCATCCCCTGCGCGCCAGAATTCAGCTTTGTAGACGTGCCCCTTCTCAGGGTCTACGATTTTGCCTTTGTACTTGTCGCTGCCGCCTTCGCTTTCTACATCATAGACAAAATCCATTCCGCAGTAAGGAGGATTTCCTACAACACCCGGCGCTTTTTCTTTTTGTTCAAGAATCGTGTCCTTGATATTTCCCTCTTCATCATAAGTGGCTAGCATCCTTCCGTAGTATTTATCTTGATATTTGTAGATCGCTACTAAAGCTCGAGGTGTGTCCGATTTCTCATCTCTGCTTTTCCATAAGCCCGTAATACCACCCTCATCTACAAAATCAGCGCTCGAGCTCGTTGAGCAAGAAACAACAATCCCCAGTGCAAAAACAACCCCTAATAATACTTTCATCATATTTTACATGTATACGGCAAAGGGTATTTATGTCAATTTGCCAATCCATCGGCCCAGCTCAAAAATATTATAGACTTAAATAATGACATACATTAGAATAGCTATCTATGGCTGATATTATTATAGATAATTTACTAAATTTTACAGATTTAGTTAATTTATCAAATCATAGTCAAGGAAATTTTCAAATTAATGAAACTGATACTGTTTCAAAGGTAGCACTCCTTTTTAAAGAAGCTATCCAGCAGCAGCACCATTTAATCCCGCCTGATCCTAAACCGATAGACCCTTCTTGCCAAACAGCAAAAAAGGTGATCCTGGTTGTAGGAGCTGTACTGGGAGTTCTCCTGGCCGGAGGGATCATAGCTGGAACTGTAGCAAGCCACTACACCAGCTTTAGTTTTTCTGTTATCCCCTTTGGGAACACCATCGCAATTCCCTGGATTTCTGTAGTTATTGCATCTACTTCTGTGGCTCTTGCGGCTATCTGCATAAGTGTGCTTCTTAAAAAAAGAACTCCCCGAGAAGAGCGTTTCCATCCCTTTGTACATAGAATATTTTCTGCTTCATTAGAGGAATGTGGACTTTCTCGAAGAGATCTACACTCCTTTGAATCGGTAAAAAAGCTCAATGAGCAGCTTCAGAAAGAGGGATTCGTTACCATTGGTTCCTGTCCTGATTTACACATCAACCATCAAGATAACGAAGCTTCGGCTATGATTAAGTTTTTGCTGACAGCTCATTCTCTATCTTGTAACGATATCACTTGGAAATTGATCAAAGCGGTTTGCTTTAAAAGAGATGAGGATCTTTGCCAGACTGCGATAGGAAAATCCCAAGAAATCCTTGTTCTTCTTTTTAATGAACTCAAAAAACCTGGCTTGACTCCAAGCAATGAAATAACAATTGAGAAAGTTATAGGTAGTATTCTCGCGTTCTACCCATTCTTTGGACCTAATGAAAGCAACAACCTAAGCATTCCACAAAAAATTCAAGGGTCTTGGGAAATGGTCAACTGTTCTACTACTCCCATCCAACTCACTCCAGATTACCTTGGCCCACCTCTATTCTGCTATGGTCTAAAACCCATAGATAACGAAAGAGCGAGTCCCCTCCTTTTATTTATGGGAACCCCCCATCTCACAGCTTCCGGATTTTTCCTCGCCCTCTTGACGGATACGATCCCATTTACAACCATTGGAGAATCTATTTATTCCATTTTTGGAAAAAAAGAAATTAAAAAGTGGTTATTAAGTAACAAAGAGAAAAAAGCCAAACTCTATGGTGTAAGCCTTGGAGGAAGCACAGCTCTTCTTACTGTAGCCGATTTTCCTAAGTATGTAGCAGAGGTGCACGCATACTCCTCTCCTTCCCCCCTTTTACGCGTCAGAGAAAAATATAGCAAAAACACCGAAGGTTTAGCCGATGAAAAACCCCAAGTTTACGTTTATTGTCAAAAAAACGACTCTGTTACCCTTCTCGGAACTGGTTGGCATGAGGATTGGCACGTGATCAATATGTTCGCCACTACAACCTACTCTTCTCCTCTAGCCCATGCAAAAAGCTTGGCCGGACACAAGGAAGTTCTTTTTCTAAGAGCGAATATCAAGAAAGAAAATAATCGTTTTTCTCGAAAAATCACTCACATTGGACATCAAATAGCCTCTGTCCCCACATGTCTGATTCTGTCCCTATTGCTGCTAATTAAAAGCGGATACTCAACGGCAAGATCGATTCAATTTAAGGTAACGGTCAAAGGAAGATGATCTGATAGATAGGCTGGATCGCGAGAGCCGTCATAAGCCCAAGATTGGAATTCTGAATGAGAAACGGCCGAAGTCAAATGGTTACTTCTTTTAGTTTTGTGTAGCAAAATGCGGTCATAAAGGACCCATTTGCACACCTCCCCCTCATGACCTATGTGCATATCATAGAAGGAACCGGTCGCTTTATTTCCCCTATGAGTATTAAAAAAATAGTCGTGAACAAAATAATCGTGAAATTTCCTGAAAATATGCCTTAATTTTGAGCAATCATTGGTTCTCCCATGGACATCAATATCTGACATATTAAAATCCCCACACAAAAAAATGGGTGTGTCTGGATTCTCTTTTTGATCCTTATCAATGAGGTCCGCCACACTTGTGATTTGTTCTTGTCGAATCTTTTGATACCGAGGCCCAAATTTTGCTTGCAAGTGGGTGTTATAAAAAATTATCTCCTTCCCTTTTATCATTACTGAGACGCGGAGCACCCCCTTAGAAGCGAAATCATCTTCCCCTCCAAGATTTGTGAATTTGTGAAATCGGATCCCCTCTTTGTTTATTGGATGACGGCTAGCAAATATAAGCCCACTATTTATCAGCTTACCTCCACCTACACTATGAATAATATGGTAACCTTTTAAATCCTTACATAGACTTGCCGTAGCTAGGGGGCAAAAAACCTCTTGAAAAGTGATGATATCACTTTTTAAGATTTGTGCGATGATCTTGATCCTTTTAACTGCCGGATCTAATCGCTTGTCTTTGGAGGGAGAAAAAAGACCTTTTACACAATGCCCCACATTTTGAAGTCGTGTAACAAAAGAGGGTAGCATTCCCACATTGAACGTTGTGATCACAAGCTTTTTCGACTGATCATTGCTTGCATCTTTAGCCTCTTGACCAGTCCATGTGGGATCTTGCCTCACTACTCCATCTTTTTTAAAATATAAACCAGTAGCAGTGAAAAAAGCCAACCCACCCACTCCAACTAAGGACCAACTAGCGATAGTATTCACCCCTGAAATCACCTTAAGCTGGCTCAAAAGCCCCGTCAGTAAACAAGCAGTACTTGCAAGCGCCAAAAAAGTAATAACCAATATTTTATTATCATAAATAAATACACACGGCCTACAACAAATAGATTGAAAATTATTATTAGAAATAGCACTCATAATTTCACAATAGGCCTTTTGAATAGCAATATTTTACGATAATTTACATAACTAAACAACAAAAATAAGCGTAACAGCGCTCTTAATTAAAAAAATTTCTTGAGTTCTAATATCTATTCTCTATATATGAATGATGAACGGAGTCTATGCCTATGGCTTATGAGAAAGAGATAGCTAAATATTATCAGGGTATCGAAGCTCAGAGTTACGAAGAGGTTATAAAGCTGTTTTCTAAAGATGCTGTTATCATCCATCCGATATTTGGAGATAAACCAGCGAGTGAGTTTTTTAAAATGTTACTCGAGCGAGCAACAAAAGCACATAAAATTCATATAAAAAACCAATTCAGTGATCCTAAAGAGCCCGGCAGAGTGGCTGTCTATTTTACAGCTGATGCAGTAAAAACAACAGAAGGGAACGACTTTGAAATCAAACATAGCGTACACATTTTTGATTTCTCAAAGAGTGGGACTATTGAACAGATGATCGTCATCTTCGACACCTACCCGATGCGAAAGTTTTTTGAACACGTTACGACGTAGACTCTTCTTTGCGCCAGAAAACGACTTGATCCCCATAAGAATCAACTACTGCTTCCCAAGAATGGTCAGTAAAAGAAGGGTCGGTATTCCCTATTTTCGATTCCACTCTCCCCTTCCCAAGATACCTCCCAAGATGCGTATAAACACCATCCTTTAAATACATGACTAAATCTCCTACTTTGGGCTCAAGAACTGGCACGTAACCCCATTTTGGCAACAATTCTAAAAGTATCCCTTCGACGTTGCAAAAAGATAAAAATTCTATCACAGCTGGCTCCAAAGCGCGCAGGAGAGCAAAGGTAGTGCAAGATAGTCTCTGAGGAGCAAGATCTGGACAGATCTTAACCATTTCTGCAAGCTCTTCACGACTTGAAATACCTAAAATCTCAAGCGCTTCATCTGTAAATTCTTCCGGCAAAGGAGTGCTATTAAATCCAATATTTCGTGTAACAACACTTTCAAGTTCACACGCAATACGGTCACATTCTTGAGAATCACAAGCAAAACGGGGCCTTCCTTCAAAGAAATCACCCATCCAGGATACTATTTTCTCTAGAAGGGGGTCATCAAACTTCTCGTTTGGAGGTGATAGGATATAAAATCCAGTTACATTGTAACTAGCTCCTTTGGGAGGAAAGGCTGGATCTCTGTCTGGATATGCATCAAGTACGCCTGGCATAACATACAATTCTGAAATCTCATCAATTACATAAATATCTACAAGCTCGTCTAATCTCGTAGCAATCAAAGACTCCTGTGTCATAGGTCTTTTAAAACCAGCTAACGGTGGTCCATAAGATGTTATAATAGAAATTGGATCAAGTGCCATATTTACCCAGGTTGGCGGCGAGCCGCTTTGAGAGTGAAGTTGAATAAGTCCCTTCTTTTTCCTTGCGCCAGATGAGGATTTGATCCCCGTATTGGGGAAATACTGCTTCCAAAGGATGATGAGCAAAACAAGAGTTGGCACCCCCCGGTTTCGACTCAGCTCTCCCCTCTCCAATATACCTCCCAAGATGCTTAGGAACACCATTATTTAGATACATGACTAAATCCCCTACTTTGGGCTCAAGAACTGTCACGTAACCCCATTTTGGCAACAATTCTAAAAGTGAATCGTCATTTTCTACAATTACACAACCCACTCTGCTTTTAAACGATAAATAAGATAAATAATCTGCCACTCCCGGCTCTTTAGCTCGCAGTAAAGCAAAGATATAGCAAGGTAGCTTCTGCGGAGTAAAATATGGTTGTATTCTTTTAAATATTTCTGACAATTCTGCAAGATCTTTTCGATTTGAAATCCCTAAAATCTCAAGCGCTTCATCTGTAAATTCTTCGGGCAAAAGAGTGTTTTCAAATCCTATATTTCGTGTACAAACATTTGCAATCTCACATAAAAGATGAGCCCGTTCTTTGAGATCACAAGCAAGACGAGGCCTTCCTTCAAAAAAATCATTCATCCAGACTCCTATTTTTTCAAGGAGGGGATCTTTAAAATACTCCCTTGGAGGTGACAGTACATACCATCCTGTTACATCGATAGCCCCTTCAGGAAACTTTAGGTCTGTGTCTAGGTATGTATCACGTAGACCCGGCAAAACATGAAATGTTGAAACTGGCTTACCAAGAGGAACGAAAAGAATTTCGCTTAATTTCTCCATAGTCAAAGACATCTGTGTCCTAGGTCTTTTAAAACCAGTTAACGGGGGTCCATAAGTCGTTAAAATAGAAATTTTTTCTTTAGGAGGATCCTTCACCCCAAGGGTAAACCCCTTCACCTGAAATGCGCCCCTAAGCCCTGCGAATCCGGCCTCTGCTGCCATAATTACTCCTTATAGTATTAAAATTAGTATTATATATGATTTCTCAATTTATTGCTATGAAATTATTAATATTATTAACATTTTTTAGAAATGTCCCCTCCACGGAACATGGGAGGACCTGTCACTATGATTATCAAGGAGTTGCATCAAAAATATCTTTTAAATATGTTTGATTGTTTCTTGAGAAAGGCGGGCGCTCTTGACCATTTCTTTTGCATCTTTTATTGACATTGTTTCAGAAGAGGCAAATGCCTTGATCGCTTGCTCTGCAAGATTAAGCACTTCTGCAGCTCTCTTAGGATTGATAGAAACGTACAAATTAGAGATAGCGACAAGTTTTTCGACCCTCGCGTAGGATCCGTCGCATCTACCTTCCCAAGCTTTCTGAAACGCTATTTCCAATGTTTCTGTAGCAGCTTTTAGATCACCCGTCTGTTTCTCTTCATCGGCAATCTTGCAAAGAGCATCTGCTGCCATTGTTCCCGGATAATGCATTGCCGCGTATTCACGGGCACACTGAAAAGATGTTTTTGCCTGAATTTGATCTCTAGCCGCAACATACGCTTTTCCCATGTCACGATAGGTGCCCCACCATAAATAATAATGAAGACTCTTCTCTTTATCAGGAATGCTTTTTTCTAAACTAGCTGCCTCGGTAAGTTCACCTGGAAAAACAGTAGGAGCGAATCTGCTTCTCAGCTGGGCTATTTTGCACAAACACCTAACTGCATCCACCCTTCTACCAGGCACATCCGCTTTTATGGCGTAGACAGCTCTTCTAGCTAAGGCCAATGGTAATTTTGCAGAATAAGTGCAGCCTTGTTGATAAAGAAGCTCTGCCGCGCTGCAATATTGGTCTACTTTCTGATTAGGCCCATAACAAGAATAAGCCGCATATAATTGTTGTGGGACACCTAGTCTAAATATACCTGGGATAAGACCTGCCATAACTACTCCTTTAAAAGCTTTAAATGGTGTCCAAGTCTACAGAAGAGAACAGATTATTTCTAGAAAAAGTTACTATCTGATATGTATTAGCGGCGATGTGACTTAATCAGTCTCCATTTACTCAGGAATTTCTCTACTAACCCAAGTTGCTAGTCAATCATCCTTAAAATTCGCCTAGGCTTCTGTGCCGTCAATTTTTTTAAGGGCGAATTTTAAGGACGATTGACTAGCAAATGACAAAAATGCGCCAGTTTGGTTGAGGGGTCATCTTTCTTAATTGCGGCAGCAATGTAGGATGCGGAGCCCCTTGTGCAGGACAGGCCAAAGGCCTGCCGGAACATGGGGTATAGATTGATTAGGAATAAGAAGCTGCGGCAGCAGCGAGACAATATCACAAATTGGATTTCTTTCGCTGCTACCGCAGCTTTGAGCGCTGCCACCGCAGCTTTGAGGTGGGGTATCATCTATTCCCCATGTTCCGGCAGGCCTTTGGCCTGTCCTGCACAAGGGGCTCCGCATCAGTTATTGCTGCCGCAATAAAGAAAAACAGCAATAAAGGAGCGGGGAGGCAGGGTTTAAGCGAGATGAGGCGAAGGGGCCCCGCTGGCGCAAGGGAATAACGCGCAAGCAGCCAAAGGCTGCTTGCGCGTTATTCCCTTGCGCCAGCGGGGCCCCTTCGCCTCATCTCGCTTAAACCCTGCCTCCCCGCTCCTTCCACGGTTCTCTCTCCAAGCTTTCAGATCTTAAACCTATTTTCACTTACGGTTAGAGCTCTCAGCTAGCTGGCTGGGAAAACTCGATGGGCGCCCCATCATCCTCAATAAATGCCATCCAGACACCTTCAAATAAGCATGGTTCTAGAAGGATCTTTTTGCCTTTGACTGCCTCTTTGATATCCTTAACGATGAAACCAACGTGGGAAACAGTCTGGATGAGAGGATGGAGCTTGCAATCATCATCAAAACAGATCCACTCAATACGGAACTCTGACTTTTCACAATCGGAGGCCCAACACTGAAACTCTGGAAAATATCTCATCCCCTCTTTTGGTTTATCAATGATGATTCCAATATGGTCGTATTTGTGCATAATCCAAGCCTAAAGAGACTTCCCTTGTAAAGCTTTTTCTAACGCTACAACTAGCTTAGGAATTTCATCCTGAACGGTACTCCAAACGATGCGATAACTAATGTCAAAATATCCGTGTATGAGTTGATTTCTCATACCGATGATTTTTCTCCAAGGTATATTGGGAAAAGCTTCTTTGCAGAGAGAAGACACAGCGTTAGCCGCCTCGCCTATGAGGAGCAACTCTCTTATAATACCACCTAACAGAAGACGATCCTCTTCCAAATCAGATTCTACTCTGTTACGAATATGATGAGATATTGCCTTGGCAGCATCCAACATATGATTAAGTCGGTGTAAATCCTTCTTGTCCATAAATAAGGTATGATTGTTGGATTACTTCGTTTCTAAAAAGCTTACTAATGTCTTCAGGTGTCCTAAGATCTATTTCCCGTCCTATATTCTGGGAAAGTTCTTCTTTCATATCCACTATGCCAAATAAACTTGGGATGTGCTGAGGATCAAATTCCACTAATACATCCACATCACTAGCTTCAGTAAAATGATCAGATAACACAGAACCAAAAAGGGCTAATTTAATAATATGGTGCGACTGACAAAATTTTTTTATCCATTTCTCAGGAATATTAATCTTAGGCTTCATTGGCCTCCTAGGTATCAATTGGGCTATGTATTACATATTAACATAAAAAAGATATATACCCAAGTAAGTTCAAAAATTTGTGCCTAGTTCACCTTGGTATTAGTCCAATGACACGAGCAGGCGCCTCATTGCCCAGTAGTTTTAGTGGCAATGCAATCACATAGGCCCCTTTTGGCGGCAAAAGGGAACAGTTAGCCATATTCTCAATGATATACTTTCCTCCTTCAAAAAGAAGCCTGTGGACGGGAAAATCAGAGTCCGTAGGATCTGGAGAAAAGGAATCAGTCCCGATTCCCACAATATTTCTTTCTAAAAGAAAGCGGATGGCATCAGGAGTAAAAGTAGGGAAACAGGGATTGCCTTTTGCATCGACATTCCGATAGGCTTTTGGATCATGCCAGTGGCGACCCCAGCCTGTGTAGCCAATCACAAGGCTATTTTTCAGAATTGTTCCAAAAGCTTTCTCATATTTTTGCACATCTTCGACAGAAATTTGATAGTGCGCATGAGCGTGAGAAGAAACATCGATTACACAGGCAGGGACCATTAAAGTTTCTAGTGAAAGGTCAGCAATCGAGCTGTCATCTGCAATTCCAAAACTAGATTGCATAGATGGAGCATCTATGTGGGTACCACTACTTGTATAAGTTGTTATCTTATCACCTTTAAGCTGAAACCCACAAACTCCATCCCAAGTGGGCATTTCAGGGGTAAGAGAATGGGTAAGGTCAATGATTTTAAACTGAGTGAATATCACAGAAATTCCCTTTGAGATCTAATAGACACTTGCATAACCTCATTTGCCAATTAAAACAAATCTTTTCGGGCAAAGCAGGTTATGCAAGAGGTTCTATATCTATTTTTTATATACGAAGAGGAAGTTTATGTCGCATGATTTTGATCAGCCTGTCCTTTGCCTCTCCGGCATTCTAAGAAAGATTGATTGTTGAAATATAGGTCTTGGGGGTAGTCGCTGATTAGGCCGTCGACACCCATTTCAATGAGTGCGCGCGCCTCGGCCTGATCGTTTACTGTCCAGGGGATTATCCTAAAGCCTGCATTTTTAAAAAGGAGAAAGGTTTGATCGTCTAAGAGTGGATGATAGGGCGCCAATGCTTCGGCTTTAAAAGAAGAGGCAGTGTTTAAAATGAGCTGCATCGGGTTTTGTGGAGCAAGTTGTCTTGCCACAGATAAACTCTCGTTTCCTATGATGAAGATGATCCGCGCGCTACAGTCTTCCTTTCTTACTTCTGTTAATACTTCTGGGTCAAAAGAGGAATAATAAACCCGATCAGAAAACCCTTGCTCACAGACAAGATTCACAAGAGTTTGGGCGAGCTCTCTTGCGCTTTTAGTAAGAGAAGGGGTAACAGGATCCCGTTTAATTTCCAGATTCAGTCGAACTGTTTTATCCCTAACAAGATCAAAGAGCTCTTGCAAAGTCGGGATTTGCGCTGGCGCTAAAATTTGGCGGGGGAATTTAGGGTCAAATTGGCTTCCACGGTCAATCATTTTTATTTCGGAAAGGGACAGGTCCCGAATTAGTTTCCCGTTTACAAAATAGTCGTGATGGATCACAAACACTCCATCGGAGGTAGTCTGTAAATCCAATTCTAAAACATGAACACCAGCCTCTGTTGCCGCTGCAAATGCGGGCAGTGTATTTTCTGGCCTCACTCCCCTACACCCTCGATGTCCATGCACTTCAAATGCCTGTGCACGAATTGCTGAACAAACAATTAATGATAAGTAAATAAACTGAAGTTTCATGATTTCCCAGGTTATTTTGTTGCTCTTTTGGATGCTTGGACCGGTTGTCCTCGACAAACAGCATAACCGAATGAACTTATATAATTTATAGGAAAGTTCCCAATTCCACGGAGATCGATAATCTTCATAGGATCAATGAGCTCTTTGTAAGTCATCTCATAAACCCGTTGTTTTTCAGGATGAGCGGGATCACTCTCATCATTTGGATCAATGAAGTATACCCAACCGCAATCGGCAAATTCTTCCCCTCCAATAATAGTAATCATATGTGCCATCGGAGGATATTTGGGAGAGGTCCCCATCCAGCCATAAACATCTCGACCCCCTATTTTCCAGCCTAAATTTGTGGCCTCTTTTTGATATTGAGGAGCGCCAAAAGCTCCTTGCACACAGAGGGGGCCGCATCTTTTAAGCTCTTGCATGAGATCTTCAATAGATTGGTTAGGATACCAAGAAGAGATTTGTAATCCATATCCCTTAACTAACAAACTCTCAACAAAATTACTTGAGGCATGTGTTTTAAGCGAAACAGGCAAATCAGCCCAGTCTCTGCCTTCATATGTTTCTTGATAATCTCCTTCTGGGTCTGATTGTTTTGCCTCATTAAAAAGATCTTCCGCGTTTACATGAAGTTCTGAGAAAAACGCCTCATTGATTTCTAAGATCCTATCGCATTTTAAATGGACTAAATAGTCATAGAGAGTTTCACATTGATCTTGTTTTGAAAATTTAGTTAAAATTGAACTCAATGATACACACTGTTCATCGGCAAACGTATCGAGATGTTTTACCACCGCTAATGATTCCTCCGTGGAAACATTATTTTTTGTAATCTCCTCAAGGTCATTTCTTGTAGCCTCGTCATTCTCCAGACCACATATTATCCGAGGGAGAGACTCCTTGTGGTGAGAATAGTCCTTGCGTCTTATTGAGGCAATTCTCTCAAAGTGTCTTTCTTTTGACCTTTCAGTATTCGGGGCCTTATAACGTTCTCGTAAACCGTTAAAAGCTGCATATACACAAGTATCAGTCTTTGTTCCCCTCTGAACTACACGTGAACGTGTATCACACCCTTCAGGCTTTGCCTCTTTAGGATTAGGCTTACCGAATTCAAGAGGACAAAAAACTATTTTAAAAACAGCGCCAAGACTACTCACAATAGCTCCTTTAATGAAATATCATGCTGAGGTTCGTTTCTTCCGCACAAATAACAAAGACGGCATTTGGAATGCAGCTCGTACTTTGAACCATTTTATGGTAATAATCCTTAAATTCGCCTGAATTTTCCCCATTTTGAGGCGGTCGCATCCCAATCAGCACCATATTCGCCCCAGCTGAAACATACAACATCATTTCCTCAAGAGAAGCTTCAGGAGTTTTAACATAGACATTTGGAATAATAGAAAAACGCCCTTTAGTTAAAAAACTTTTAAAGTAATTGAGCCTCTGCTCTTTAGCTACTTCGTTAACGGCGATACCGTTTAAATTAATCGTGGTTTTTTTATAAGCCTTATTGGATGCCAACATATGGCTTAACAGAAGGCACAATTCAGAATTAGCTCGAGATTCATCATCCCACCAGACATCGATCCTACTGTCTGGTGCTAAAATCGAATGCTTATCCCTCACTATGATAACATTTTTCTTGGCAGCATAGGCTAGCTGTATAACACCAAAATAATGTTCACTATTTTGAGATTTGGTCAATTCACCAACTACTAAGGTATTGGGAGAGATTGAACCCATTCCATAATTAGTGAGCAACGTTTTTGCCCCTATAAGTAGATTTTCATCCATACAGAATTCAACGAGTGCTTCTATATTATTTTCTTTTAAATGGGCATTCACCATTTTTTTCCAGCGTTCAGCGCGATCGTTATCAATACTGCCAGGAGAAAACACTGAAGCTAAGGTCAAAAATCCCCTATTGAGACTAATAGCGGAGGCAAGGTTAATTCGGTAATTATTTTGCACGAGGTTATCAGAAAGAACTAGAAAATTTGGCCTCCATGAACGGGAGGGAGCCTGATTATGCGCTAATTTATAAATCATAAAACGGGATAAAAAAACCAGCAAACCATGCAATATATCATCCCATTTTTTTAAAAAGTTTCTTTTTTTCATATAAATATAAATAAAAGTCACCAAAAGAAGGGCGCAAATAGTTGCTCCTGAGTCGATCATAAACATTGCTAATAATGAGAGAATAACCCCAGAAATTGCCACAGGCCATTCTACGCGAAAAGTGGGTCTCCAACTAGGATTGTTTAGCAGCCCCTCCAAACCTGTTGCCAAATTGAGCGTTGCATAAGCAATTAAATAAAACATGGTCAAAACAGGAGCAATGATATCAATACTACCGTAAAAAACGCCGACCATGGCGATGGTAAAACATACTAATGTAGCAATTCTAGGTTCTTTATTTTTCCCCCATTCTTTAGCGAGAAATTTCGGAAATACCCCATCATAAGCTAATGCCTGAAGAGTTCGTGGTGCGGCGAGTAATCCACTTAAGACACTGGAAAGGGTAGCTGCCCAAACCCCCGCAATAATTAAAAATTGAAACCTTGCAATATGCTGAAAAATTAAAGGATCAGAAATAAGCAAAGACCTGGGAGCTCGACCACTTATAAATAATGGAATAAGAAGATAGACTATAAATCCAGTAACTACGACTGCTATAGTGCCAAGCGGAAGAGATTTTCTGGGAGAGCGTAAATTCCCTGACATCGAGACCCCAGATTCCACCCCAGTTGTAGCCGGGAAAAAAAGGGCAAAACCTGCCCAAAAAGCAGTGGGTATCCCCCCATTAAAGGCTTCAGTCATATTTTCAGTAGGTATAGGTTTTCCGAAAAAAAGAGAAACTAGTGAACCCATAATAATTAGAAATATAACTAGCTGAGTTTTAAGAGCAATTGCAGCTGAGAAATAAACCAGGCCCATCAAAATTATAAGGGTAGTAGCTCCTAAATAAGCTAAAGGAATCTCAGAAAAAAAAGGTTGTATAGATTCAGCAAATCCTACCGTACAAAAAGAGATCGTCAAGGCTTGGGCTATGAAAAGGGGCACTCCTATGGCACTTCCTATTTCAATTCCAAGCGATCTGGAAACAATGTAATAAGTCCCTCCCCCGCCTACATGTATATTTGTAGCCATTGAGGAAATGGAGAGGACGGTGATAAATACAATCAAACAAGAGAGGACAACCACGGCGAGCGTCTGAAATAAACCCAAAGCACCTAAAATCCAAGCAAATCGGAGATATATGATTACCCCAAACATAGATAAAATACCAGGAAGATAGACCCCAAAAAAAGTCCCAAAACCTGGCGTCTGGACCTCATTTTTCTTTCTAGAAAAAAGTATTGCTAGCGTATTTTTTATTGACATACCGAGATTGTACTGGAAAGAACATTTTTTTACATTAAATTCCAATAAAGCAACCCCCAGAAGAAAAAAATCCTTGATATACCTAAGGGATCGTCAAACAATAACTTAAAGTATTTTGCGGCCATTATGGCAGCCCATCTTTGAAGGATCGCTCCTCGAAGGTATTGAATTAATATCTCCCTCGTCGCGATTCTTCAAATCTGAGCCACCCTAAGACCACCAAATACTTTAAGTTATTGTTTGACGATCCCTAAGTATTCTACCAAGTATATTGGAGGCCAACTAAGGCGTCGTAATTGCTAGCGCGATTCCAATTTTCGCCAGAGCCCTGGAAGTAAAGAGTAAAACTGTTTATATGCCTTGCAATGGTAAGGGCGTAGTCGATGCTGTTGCTATTAAGACTTACCCCAGAGATGGTAAAATCATCGCCAAATGCAGCAAATTTTCCACTAACAGGAGCATGTGATCCGGTTATTCTCAAATTCCACGCGATATCACCGCTGATGTACAGCGGATAAGGAACACAAGGCTCTCCAGCGATGTGAAGGCCTAAGCGGGTTTTAGCAAGGCCGCAATTTTTTTCTTTGATATGCATCGCCCAACCACTTCCTCCTGATTCATTAACATGTTTGCACCAATTATACCCACCTGTAAGACCTAAGAAAGGCTGAATTTCAAAAATACTTGCCTCAAAATTCATCCCCTCTTCTACATAAGCAGATATTTGAGAGACTTTGGGATAGCCGTGAGTTCTAAAACGCAATGATCCGATATTTAGAGAGCGGTTTAATTTTGTAGCGCTATAGCCATAAGCTACATCGGCAATGGTATAAAAATTTGAAGCATTGTAAAGACTATAAATTCCTACAAGTCCTGAGTCTGTATGCCCACTGCCTCCACTTCCACGGTAGTGTAAATTATCGTGCTCGTATGATCCTGCAAGCCCAACTGTCCAGTTGCAGCAAAGAGTCTTTTGAATCCCTGCAGTGAGTTCTCCTCCATTGCGTCTAAATCCATGGGCATTGCTATTTCCTTCTAGCTGCGTAAAAGTGGCCCCTACATCCATCCAGGGTGCCCAATCATCACTGCAACAACAGTTAGGATCTGTAATAATGATATAACGAAGTGCATTATACATCCTATTTACAAACTCTTCATTGATCACCTGAGCTGCCCATAAATCGGTGGTATATTGCCAACCTGATAAACTATCTAAGGCAGCTGTTGCAAGCGGTAAAGAAAGGATCGCAATTTCACTAAGCAAGATTTGCTCTGAGGGAGAAGGACCGACAATGTTGTCTAATTCTATGGCAACATTTCTTTGGTTATGTGTGGTTGCAGCGGCCAACATATCCGCTTCAAGAAATAAATAAACATGCTGAGGGTCGTAGCTTAAAATAGGGATAACAGTTGGAGAGACGCTACTTGCAAATGTAAATGTTGAATTTACAGTATTTCCTTGAGCAATAGTATATGTGTGCTGAAATAGAAACGTTCCATCATCTGATTGCACTAGAACCTCTCCACTGTCAATAGTGAACATGTTGGAAGCGATGATTTCACTGCTTTGTCCAGCTCCATTAACTTTTACCAGATAAGTTCCCCCATCATTGATGAAATTAACAAAAGAAAGGGTTCCAATACTTTGACCCGGGGATATCAAGCCCATATTTGTAACAGTGCTGGCACTTCCCCCGCCGCTTAATGTTCCCCCAGGACCAATCAAAATATCACCAACCATAGAGCCTAGCAACACGAGATTCCCCCCTTGGATGGTTGTCAAACCGGTCATCGTATTGTTACCAGAAAGGATCTGTTTTCCATTTCCTGTAATCATCAAGGTTGAAGAGGTAGCAGGAAAGTTTTGGATGACTCCGGAAAATTCAGGTTGTGTCGAAGCATTGGTATTGATAATCAACTCTGGTTGAGACTGAACAATACTAGTGCTATCGCCACTAAGGCCAGCAATAGTGAAGGTAGGAAGTGTTGCGCCAATATTAAGCGAACTGTTGCTAAGGACAATATTGGCGTTACCACCGGCATTCGCCCCTTCAATATCAATTCCAAAAGAGCCCACAGTGCCGTTATTAACAGCTTGAATAGTCGCTTTACCGCTAGCTATATCGAATCCCTGATCAAATACGATCTGCGAAGCTACTACAGTACCAGAATTGAATGCGCTGATACTAGATCCATCATTGAGCGTACAGCTTTGAGAAAAAACAAGCTGGGAAGAGGCGATATATCCGATAAAATTGTTAGAACTTCCTTCATTTATACTCGTATTGTTTGCATTAATATTGAGGGCTGTTCCCGCACTAAAATTCCCGTTTACTAACATTTGAGCGCCAAAAACCGCCCCGATATTGTTAAGGGTCCCCGTTGGGTCATTATTTGTTCCGCTATTCGATAGAACAATTAAAGCATTATTGCCAATAACACAGTCGCCACCAAATTCCACTTGCGAGCCATTGAGCGTTCCTATGCCGTTATTGTTTTGGCCAGATGCCTTATCAATGCCCGCATTGGATACTGTGAGCCCAAAGTTGTTCCCCGCTTGGAAGTTGACTACTGAATAAAACTGTTGCCCTGCAAGCGCTGCAACGAGATTACCCGAGGTCGTATTGCTCCCTTGGTAAGTTCCTGTATTTGATAACGTGACCTGCGCATTCCCCCCAACGGTTCCCCCTTCTGCGAGATGCCATTGCGAAGCCGTATGATCCACGGCATCATTGTTCATAAAACCTACAAAATTTCCACCAGGCCCGGTGCTATCATCAAATCCAGAGTTTGTAATTTCTAAAAGAAAATCGTCACCGATTAGGAGTAGATTCTTTGCCAACAATTGCTTGCCATAACCCACGAGGCTACCAACTTGGTTATTGTTGGTGGTATTGGAAGAGTTAGATCCGCTATTTGCAATTGTAATAGATGCATTGTTTCCAAGAATAAGACTATTCTGAAAGGTAACCTGTTGACCGTCTATGAGATCTCCAACAAAATAGCCTCCTATGCCGCTACCTGTGTTTGTCCCTGAATTGCTGACATTAAGCGTAAAATTAGCGTCAGCGGAGAAGCTGCCTATACAATTTAGTTGGCAACCACCGGCGGACCCGACATCCACATATGAAGTAGACGCATGACCGCTAAAGTTCCCACTGTTAGTGATCGTGATATTTGCATAAGTACCTAGAATAGCAGGCGCGAATAACGTGGTCTGATCTTCAGAAACGTCTCCTACTGTATTCGCTCCAGTTCCGTTACTGCTGTCTATGCCGCTATTAGAGACTCCAAAACTAAAATAATCACCGGCTTGAAAAAAATAGGAACCAGGCATTGTACTATCACCAATGGCAACTTGTTGAAGGTTCATGCCGGCGACATTAGAACCACCGTTGGTATTGGTCCCACTATAGGTTCCACTATTGGTAGTGCTAATGGTTGCATGACCAGCCAATATACATCCTTGCTGAAAGAGGATTTGATTGCCTGTCGTTCCAGAGTTCGAGTTGATTATCGCGACCTGGTAACCTCCATGTCCATTGCTAGTATCTGAACCGGTGTTGCTGACGGTCAAGCTGAAATTTTCTCCTGCTCCAAAAATATTTCCAACAAAAAACTGTTGATCATTGAGATACCCAATAAAATCTGGAAAACTAGTTGTTTGTGCAGAGTTAATGCCCGTGTTATGAATACTAATTGTACAATTTTTGCCAACAGTTCCAGTTGTTTGCAAAATCATTTGGGCAGCATTGAGCTGGCCAATGTTGCTAAGCCCAACACCAAGGCTGCTATCATTACCGGTATTTTGCAATTCACAGTTAAAATTGTCTCCAACACTGAATGCCCCCGAAGATATAAATTGGCTACCATTGATAATCGCAACGGCATCACCTTGAACAGTATTGGTTCCGCTAAAAGCCCCACTATTTGAAATTGAAACGACGACATTGTCTCCAGCGGTAAATGTTTGATCAAACCTCAATTGGCTAGACCCCGTATTAGCAGTTCCATTGTTACCCGTACCATTCGTGCTATCGTTACCCATATTGCTTGCTGTGACACTTCCTCCGCTAGCAATGGTAAAATCCCCCGTAGAATGAAAATTGGAATTAAATTACCCAATGGACGTACTAGATAGACTGCCTGTCAATGTACCGCTATTTGAACTTGTGATGATGGAGCTACCGGAAGTCCCCGTTCCTCCAATGAAAGACAGGAGATCTCCAGGAAAAGAACTGTTGTCAGTATTAGTGACAGTAATGGTGGGATTCGTGGTGGAACCTAAAATGCCGACCCCGTTAAAAGTCAGTGATTCGTTGTTAAAACTAAAATTAAAGACCGATGCGCTTGAAGGAAAGTTGAAAATAGAAACGGAAAAAGGGGCAGAATTTTCAGTGGGGTTTGTATTCACGCCGGAAGTACTATTGAAGACAACGTCGTCGCCACTCCCTGGAACTGTATTTGGATTCCAGTTAGTAGGATCGTTCATATCATTTGTCGAACCAACCCATATGATTGGTGCAGCATATGCAACGCTTGAGCATGCAATTAAACAAGGAAAAATGTACTGAAGCAAAAGATAATGGTTTATCATGTCTGAACTCTACCAACATTTTGTTTTTTAAAGCAAGATCTCGATTTTGTAAAAAGTCGAGATGAGAAAAAACTCCAATGAGTTATTTTCCTAACTTATGCAACACCCCTTGACAACTACTTTTAAGACTGAGATACAAAAGATAAACTGTGCAGGAGGGCTTGGATGGATTTAAAGGGGAAAGTCGCGATAGTTACGGGCGGCAATAGTGGGATAGGAGCTGCGATTGTACTGGAGCTCGCAAAGCAGGGGGCGAATATTGTCATTGACTTCCGATCACACCCTGAGTCAACCGATGAACTGGAGAAAAAGATCGCTGCTTTGGGAGACCAGGCAATTGGGGTAGAAGCCGATGTTAGTAAAATACAGGATCTTCAACTTTTAGTGGATTCTGCAGTCAAAAAATTCGGCCGCATAGACATTCTCGTCAATAATGCCGGTGTTGAAACGCGCACTTCTATTCTTGATACATCTGAAGCGCAGTATCAAAAAGTTCTCGATGTGAATCTTAAGAGCGCTTTTTTTGGGACACAGATCGCGGCTAAACAAATGATTAAGCAAGGCAACGGGGGGCGCATTATTAATATCACCTCTGTCCACGAGGACTGGCCCATGCCCGGCAACATCGCTTACTGCCTCTCTAAAGGGGGGATGCGCATGCTCACCAGAACTGCCGGGCTTGAACTTGCAAAATACAAGATTTTAGTGGTTGGCGTCGGTCCAGGAGCCGTGGCAACTCCCATTAACCTTTCGACCATGAAAGATCCTAAACTAATGGAAAAACTCGACGCCGCTATCCCTTTAGGCCGCATGGCAAAGCCCGAAGAGATCGCAAGCGTCGTTGCCTTCCTCTCCAGCGACGCTGCGGGATATATGACAGCGACATCAGTCTTTGTCGATGGAGGACTCATGCATCAAAGCCCTGGGTTATAGAGAATGACCGAAGAAGAGATCCGATTAGACAATGCTCGCACGGGAAAAGCGCTCTGGCGCAAATGGGGTCCATATTTAAGCGAACGCCAGTGGGGAACTGTGCGCGAAGACTACAGCGCAAATGGCGATGCTTGGGATTCTATCACTCATGAAGCTTCTCGCTCAAGAGCTTATCGTTGGGGGGAAGATGGGATTGCAGGCATTTCTGACGATAAACAACAACTATGCTTTGCTATTGCTCTATGGAATGGACAAGATCCTATTTTGAAGGAGCGTTTATTTGGCTTGACAAACACAGAAGGCAATCACGGCGAGGATGTCAAAGAATATTACTTTTATCTCGATAACCTGCCCAGCCATGCATACATGAAGTATCTCTATAAATATCCACAACAGGTCTTTCCTTATGAACAATTAATCAGTGAAAATCAAAAAAGGGGGCTAAAAGAAAGTGAATATGAATTGCTCGATACGGGAATATTCGATGAGGACCGCTACTATGATGTTTTCGTCGAATATGCCAAAGTCTCCGATGAAGACCTTTTAATCCAAATCAACGTTATCAATCGCGGCCCAGAAACTGCGACGCTCCACCTCCTTCCTACTCTCTGGTTTCGCAATACCTGGGCCTGGAAAAAAGGTGCACCCAAACCAGAACTTGAGCTCCAAAAGAACGCTAATTTCCACACGATTAAAATCACCCATCCTGAACTGGGGATAAGATGGTTTTATTGCGAAAAAGCAGACGAACTGCTTTTCACAGACAATGAAACCAACAAACAGAAACTCTTTGGCGAGCCAAATGACTCTTTGCATACAAAAGATGCCTTCCATGAACACTTGATTCATGGGAATCAGGAAGCGATTAACCCCTCTCAACGTGGGACCAAGGCGGCGCCCCATTATATTCTTCAAATCAATCCTGGGAAAACAGCTACCGTCCAAATGCGTTTGTCCAAAACACCCATTCCCTCTGATCCTTTGGGCAAAGTTTTTTCCGATACCTATAAAATCCGGATCGATGAAGCGGGTGCATTCTACCAAAAGATTACTCCTTGGCCTTTACCCGAAGATATGCGCAACATCCAACGACAAGCTTTCGCTGGGCTTTTATGGAATAAACAGTGCTATCACTACAATGTCGATACTTGGCTGCGGGGCGATCCAGCTGGCCCCGTTCCTCCACCGCAGCGCAAACTGAAACGCAACAAGAGTTGGAAAACTCTCGATGCTTTTGACGTTTTCTCTATGCCGGACAAATGGGAATATCCCTGGTTCGCAGCCTGGGATCTGGCCTTCCATACAATCTCATTTGCAATGATCGATCCAGACTTTGCCAAAAACCAGCTGCTGCTCCTAACCAAAGAATGGTACATGCATCCAAATGGACAAATCCCTGCGTATGAATGGTCTTTTAGCGATGTTAACCCTCCCGTTCATGCTTGGGCGGCCATGCGTGTTTATCAGATCGAATACAAAAAATATGGACGGAAAGATAGAGTTTTTTTAGAGAGGATGTTTCAAAAATTGACCCTTAATTTCACGTGGTGGGTCAATCAAAAAGACGCAGGTGGGCGCAATATTTTTGAAGGGGGCTTTCTCGGCCTTGACAACATCGGCGCTTTTAATCGGGATCTGGGCCCTCCTGGAGGGGGTACTGTTGAACAACCCGATGCCACAGGCTGGATGGGAATGTATTGCATTAATCTTCTTCAAATTGCACTTGAACTCGCTGCAGATGATCCTGTTTACGAAGATATGGCAACTAAATTTTTAGAGCACTTTATTTATATTGCAGATGCGATCAACAACACTGCCGGCAAAACTGATGGTCTTTGGGATGAGGAAACAGGTTTTTATTACGCACAATTGATAACGCCAGACGGCAAGTCAATTAAGTTAGATGAGACGAGCATTGTCGGAATCATTCCCCTATTTGCAGTTGCCACGGGCCAAGCTAAAATTCACCATCTTTTCCCAAACTATAGAGAGCGATTTAAATGGTTTATCGAAAATCGACCCGAATATCTTAAAGGGGCCGGAGATTTCAGCCATTTTGCATCTGATGAACAAGTTCTCATCTCGATTGTCAACCCAGAAAAACTCAAACGGATCCTTGCAGTAGCACTTGATGAAAAACAATTCCTAAGTCCCTATGGCTTCAGGTCGCTCTCAAAAAGTCTTTCCGATCATCCTTACCTCATTAAATTTGGAAATAAAGAGTTTAAAGTAGACTATGAACCAGGTGAATCTACAACCCATCTGTTTGGGGGCAATTCTAACTGGAGAGGTCCCATCTGGTTCCCTCTCAATTATCTACTTATCGAATCTTTGCAAAAATTCGACTATTATCTCGGTAAAGATTTCAAAGTCGAGCTGCCCGCCGGATCTGGTCATTTTGCAACACTTTGGGAAACCGCCTCAGAACTTTCACATAGACTCATCAAGATCTTCTTAAAAGACAAGAATGGACACCGTCCGGTGTACGGAAATACCACCAAATTTCAAGAAGATCCCCACTTTCGCGATTACATCTTTTTTCATGAATACTTTCACGGTGATACTGGAGCAGGTCTTGGCGCTAATCATCAAACGGGATGGACAGGTGTAATCGCAAAGTTGATCGATCAATATGGCGAATATGCTCTGCAAAATAAATCGCCTCACGAATACGAAAAAGGAAAAACAGGATATTTATGAATTATGACGTCATTATCATTGGCAGCGGCGCAGGAGGCGGCACTTTAGCCCAACATCTTGCAAAATCTGGAAAATCTATCTTATTGTTAGAGCGGGGCGATTGGCTGAAACGGGAAAAAGAAAATTGGAGCGCCGATTCAGTATTCGTAGAAAATCGGTATATTTCACCTGAAACCTGGTACGACCTCGATGGCAAAGCCTTTCAACCTCAAGTCCATTATTTTGTAGGTGGAGCGACTAAAATGTATGGCGCAGCCCTATATCGTTTGAGAAAAGAAGATTTTGGAGAGCTCAAGCACTACAACGGGGGCATTTCTCCTGCCTGGCCTATTTCCTATGAAGAAATGGAGCCCTATTACACACAAGCGGAAGAGCTGTATCAGGTGCATGGCAAGCGGGGCGTCGATCCCACAGAACCTCCTTCTAGCGCTCCTTATCCCTTTGAACCTGTTTCTCACGAGCCGCGGATTAAAAAATTATACGACGATCTCACAAAAGCGGGCTTTCACCCTTTCCCTGCCCCCTGCGGCATTATGCTTAATGAAAAGAATTCCCCATTTAGCAGATGTATCCGTTGCAACACTTGCGATGGGTTTCCTTGCCTTGTCCAAGCCAAATCTGATGCTGAAATGATGGGGGTGCGGCCTGCGCTTAAGTTTCCCAATGTGACACTTTTAACAAATGCAAAAGCCACAAAACTCACAACTAACGGATCAGGAACTACCGTCACTGGTGTCGAAGTTGAAATTCAAGGCAAAACAGAAACTTATCATGGCAGTATCGTCGTCGTGGCGTGCGGCGCCTCTAATTCCGCAAAACTCCTCCTAATGTCAGCGAGTGACCGCCACCCACGTGGCCTGGCAAATGGATCAGACCAAGTCGGTCGCAATTATATGTTCCACAATAGCCAGGCTGTCCTAGCGCTTTCCTTAGAGCCGAATTTGACTAAATTTCAGAAGACCCTTTGCCTAAATGACTTCTATTTTGGAATGGAAGGATTCCCCTATCCGATGGGGAATATTCAAATGATCGGTAAATCCCTCGGCCCCATGTTCAAAGGGGAAAAACCCATAGAAACTGCCCTTTTGCCTCATCAAATGCTCGACGACATTGCCAAGCATGCAGTCGATTTTTGGCTTAGCACTGAAGATCTGCCAGATCCCCAAAATCGGATCACTCTCAATGCCAAAGGAGAGATCACCCTCAACTACACACCCAATAATCAAGTCCCCAAGCAAAAACTCTATGAAAAACTCAAAAGCATGCTTAGCCATCTCGGAATGCATCCCGATCATCTGATCCCGAGAAATGCTTACTTGAAATCTGACATCCCAATTGCTGGCGTAGCCCACCAAGTAGGAACCTGTCGCTTCGGCAAAGACCCCAAAAACTCGGTCCTCGACACAAACTGCAAAGCCCACGAGCTCGACAACCTGTACGTTGTCGATACAAGCTTCTTCCCATCCATCGGCGCCGTTAACCCCTCCCTCACCGCCATCGCCAATGCCCTGCGGGTAGGCGACCACCTCCTAAAAAGACTGACCTAAGGATCAGCGCTTCTTGATTTTAACACTTAGGAGGTGATCTAAAGTAAATTTATCTGATGCTGAAGGGAGGAGAAAAATAATCGTCATCCATATGCCTCGTGGGAATATGAATCCGCTAAAAAATGAAGTCCCTGTAAGAAAAAAAAGTAGCCAATCGTGAATAAATTGTATAAACTTTGTAAGTTTAAAAACTTTCTCCCAGGTTAAATATTATGACAGAGAGCCTTTTGCCTACAACAAGCCGCGCAGAAGTTCAGCAGAATGGGCATGAATATCATGTACAGCAAAGTTTGGGGAAGTTTTCCCATTTAAAACCAGCGCGATTGATGACCGATCTCAAAATGGGAAAAGTATTTCCGTTTCCCATTCTTAGCGGCAGCCTTGCGTCAGTAGGTATGCAAGCAAAACTCGGAGTCCCCTTATTGACCTGCTTGCGGTGTATTCCCCTGTTTGTAAATAGAGTCGAAGTCATCGTTCAAACACCAACAGCGATCCGCTTAAAAGCCTGCGCAGATCATATCTTTCAGGGAAGTACGCTGGAGATGAGGATTGAAAAAGTCGGTGAAGAGCTGATCTATTTTGTAGATGGCTATGGGCATGAAAAGGAGGCCCTTTTCCGTTACTACAGTAATCTTCTATTTGCTCGTTTAGGGCTTTGGCACCTCTTCATCAAAATGAACGTCACCCCCTACGCAAAACGCTTGGAAAAACAACTTTCAAAATAGACCTATTCATCGTGCATCACCATTTTATTGTCCTTAGGAAAGAATATCAACTGCTGCTTGCAAAGAGGCAGCAGTAGATAAGTATACTCCTTTTGAAAGAAAATTTTCGTACAACCCGGAGGTCACATGAAATATCAACATCAGGAAGGACGCAAAGAAAAAAATAAAAAAATATCTTTTTCTCTGCGACCTCTGCGTCTCAGTCCCCACTCTGCGCTGATGAAATTCGGCCTTCACAAAATAGGAACGTGTCATAATGAAGCATAAACCTCACCAAAAAGAAAAAAAAGCCCTGTCTGTTACAGGACTGCTAAGCCTTGTCCGGGATATTTTTTCTGAAAGTGGGGCCTGGCTAAACCGGGATGGAATTGCTTTTTTAAAATTACAGCGATAATTTTTTAAATTATTTTTATTCAGCAGCTTCCTCGCCTAGCGGGAGCTGCTGCTTAGGAATACGAGTAGTTGACATATATGGCAACTATTCGTATTCTTAATTATATGACAAATCCACAAAAGTCGGTCGAACTTTTCCACCTGCTATTTTTACGCCACCTGAGCGAAAGGCTTGAAAAAGGGCTATATGCTGTGAAAGGAGGCTGTAATTTACGCTTCTTTTTAAAAGTATTCGGTATAAGGTCATCTCAGCATTAGAAGGAGTAAAAAGATGAAACTCCTGGATGCACAAGCAAAATTATTGGCATTAAAACAAGAAGTTCTCCACACAAATGACGCGGCGTTTCAGAAGCTCCCTCAAGGGCAAATTTTGATGCGGCGTAGTAGCCAACTAACGGCAATGGGCGGAACCCACTTCGAGAGCTCATTTGTATGATTCTCCCCTTCTTTTGGGCACGCATCGAAGGAAGTACTGCTTGGCACATCCTCATAACGCCAAAAAAGTTAACGTCGAATAGAGCTTTAGCTTCATCAATTGTCGAATTTTCAATAGAGCCTATGATAAGAATCCCAGCATTGTTAACCAAGACATCAATAACCCTTCCTTTTTTAAAATCGTCTGGATGGCTCTATCTACACTTTCTTGATTAGTCACATCAAGCTCAATGAGATGAAAGGGATGTTTTTTTCCTAAGGAAGGTAGAACTCTTACCCCTCCATAGACTGTGTAATTTTCTTGAGACAACACTTTAGCAATGGCATAGCCAATTCCACGAGAAGCCCCTGTAACAAGAACCACTTCAGAGGTGTAAACTTGCAAAATGAAAAGGATGAAGACAAGTAAACACTTTTTCATCTTCTAGAACCCAAGTCCTGATCCTCTTTTTCACCTACGAGTATCTTCGTGAGCTCGTCACAAAGAATGATTTTTCCATCCTTCACTTCAAAATAGGCGATGATTTTTGCCTTTACAGGAGAGCCATTATTCTTCACACAATCAGCATAGTAGATCATGAAAATTCCGTTGCCACTCACCATGCAGCGATCAATCGTGATCTTTATCGATTTTAACGCTGTCTTTAGTGCTTTCATATGTTGAACAAAGTTTTCAAAATCAAAGACTTCTCCATTAACATGTTGCACATAGTCCTTAGACATATATTTGCTAATTGCCTCTTCGGTTGAATGCCGACTTTCTGTAACATGAGTAAACATCTCTCGCATAAAGGCTTTTAGTGCTAGCTCTTTCTCCTCTTGCACGCAATCTCCTTCTTCAATATTTTGTACCTCTTCACAATAATTAACGGGATAATCCATAAAATAGCCCCTCTTTAAGACTTTAAATTTTTCTTCTTGGGCTTTTTTTTCACGACAGATTTAATGGGAACAAGCTCGTAGCGAAAAGGCGGCTTGATTTCTACAATCTTACCATCTCGAGAAAAAATAAGAGCTGTGCCAGTGCGGACTGCAACTTCAAAAGCTCTTTCAAAACTTTTCTTATGAGCTTTTATTATCATTTCGTTGATTTCATCATTCATTGGCAACCTCTTCCATTTTAACACCAACATACTAGTATGAACTGATTTATGCAACACACCCTTGCTTTACTTACATTCCCCAAGTAAGATCTAGTCTAGTATTGGATATATACCATGTTGACAATTCAAAATTTAAAGGCTTTTATGGTGGCGGTTATTGCCACATTTTTCTCGTTGTTGGTCTTCAACAATATCGGAGACTATGAAACGAACCATTGGTGTGTTCAAAGCGTATTAAGGATGGATAATGTCAATTCCCTCAATGTTATGTGGAGGGCTATTCAAACACCTTGGCTAATCACATCAGCCTATCTCTTTATTAGAGCTGTAGGTCAAAACATATCTCCTAGCGTGATGAACACAGGAAGCATCATGGGGATCGCGCGTCACTATCAGAATGAGGGGCTTCTTTAGATTTAACTCAGAGATCAGCGCTAGTTGATCTGGATTTTTCCAGGCATTGTAGGAGAAAAAAACGCTGTAAAATTCTTTCCACAGATGCATTGAGCTGCTGCTCGCCAATTCTCCCCGTTTTAACTGCTTGCACAAGAGCTGCGTGAACTTTTTGTATATCCTCCACCATTAATTCCAAAGAAGAAGCCCCAACGAGTTGTTTGCCTCCTAGAATAAGCAGATCGCAGCCAGCACTTAACGCAGCGATTGCAGCCTCCTCAACATACCCACCGCAATTTTGTAAGACCCCTTCCATCACCAGAGAATCAGAAACAACAACTCCCTCAAAGCCGATTAGATTTTGAGTTTGTCAAAGTTTATAGAGGCAGCTGATTTTTTGTCCAGCGCAAGCCAGTCAAGAGGGAAGTGTCGACAAAGTTGTCTTGTCGATCATAATCAAAGTCGGTAAATCCAATGTTTTCATAAAATTTACGGCCGGTTTTATTGATTTTGCGGAGTAACACGCTGATCTCTTTGGTCTGTGGATAGAGATCTTCAGAGCAAATGGAGAATGTTAAATACTTGCCTATGCCTCTCCCTTGTTCTTTTGGGTCAACCACGAGGAGATTCATGTAGGCAGCATTTTCTTTATCCTCTTCCATCTGAAACGTAGCCCAACCTAAAAGCCGCTCTCCCTCAAACGCCTGAACCCAAATGAGCTCTCCGTGCTTGTAATGCTCCCATTCACTATCGAAGTAGTTCTCATAAAAGCGCCTGACATCACCAGTCGATTTAAACTCTGGATTAAGTTCAAAGAGTGGAACCTCTTCGTATACCGTCATAAAGCCCCTTACCAAAACATCTTTTCCTTGAATAAGATCAATTTCATCAGGCGATTTCACAGGCACAACACGAATCTCTCTTCCTAAGGAGTCAGTAAATATCTGATCAGAAAATACCGGGACGGTCGCTAGCAATAAACTACACAGCACTAGCATAATCATATTTGTTCATCTCTTTCTAATTTAAAAATAGAACATTTTTCTTCCATTCCCCCTCCAGTGATCATAGTTGTGGGGCTCTCTTCACAGGTAAAATGATAACCTTTAGCATAATCTCTAACAACTGAGCTCTTAAGGAAGCACCCATTGATTTCTAGTCTTTGTAACTTTGGTAAACTTGTAAGACAAGGTATCACCGCGTTAGTTATCCAAGCCGGTTTATTAAGTATAAGCGTTCTAAGATTTTTTAGGAATTGTGATAAAAGAAAGATGAGGCGATCGTCGAAACGAGGGTATATACTATTATCATCAAGTTCAAGCTTCACCAACTTGTTTGTTTTAATATTATCTACAAGACTTTGCCCCCACTCCAGTGTAGGATGACCACAACGAATGGAGAGGCTCTTAAATTTATCAAATTCAGCATTTAATTCAGGAGTGTAACCCGCAAATGGGGAGAGGTCATCTCGGCAGGTCCCAAGCTGTAAATCCAGGGCGCAAGCACCATCTGGAGCTTTTAAGAGAGGAGGCAATTCTCTTTTTCGGGCATTCGAAATCGTTAAATGCCTTAATTGAGGACAATGACGGCGCACGTTCTCAAGAGCGGAATCAGATAATGTGGGTTTTACAGGTTCAATATAATCCAATTTTCCATTATATTCTTTTTCATTGCCTGGAGCAGGGATCCTTAAAATAAGGACACGTAGCTGGGGGAAACTTGGTCCTTTTTCAGCTGAGAATAATAATTGAAAACTCCCCATGTTAGCATCTACGTAAATGAAACCCGCATATTCTAAATTCAAAGAAGTGAGATCTCCTCTAGCCTGTAAAACAAGATCTGTACATCTTTGAGCTACATCAGCATAAGAAAGGCGCGGCTTTTTAGTAACATGTGCTTGGTGATCTAATAGTGACTGGCATTGTTTCAAGGCAGGGTCCCAATCAAAGGATCTCGTATGCATGATATTCGCCATCAATAATGCCTTAACGATGTGCGGAAGACGGGCATGCCAAGCCTTACAAACTCTTGCTGCGATACTGAATTCTGAAATATGCCCTAGATAGGCAAAAGGCAAAGAATCTCGGGGTTCACTAGGGGACGATGAAGGTGGTGCATACGTGTGCGATGTTGCTAATGATCTTGAGGGTTCTGTCATATTTCTCCTTATAATTTAATTATAATATTAAATTTACATGAGATTCTAATTAATCATCCGTTTTTCTGCAAAGCATATTTATTTTTGTAGGCGCAAAATAGAAATGTCCTGTTTTAAATGCAGGCTGTACCTGAAAGTTATCTATGTTTTTTTTCAACGCAGAGGCGCCAAGTCGCTAAGACGCAAAGCAAAATACCCTCTTTGCGGATACGCACCTTGGTTAATGAAAAGCTCCAAGAACATCTTAAGTCTTAACGAGGGTGACTATTCTTTGGATAGAGTGTCAACTGCTGCTTGCAAAGAGGCAACAGTAGGGCTGTAGGTCAAAACATATCTTCTAGCGTGATGAACACAGGAAGCATCATGGGGATCGCGCGTCACTATCAGAATGAGGGGCTTCTTTAGATTTAACTCAGAGATCAGCGCTAGTTGATCTGGATTTTTCCAGGCATTGTAGGAGAAAAAAACAATGATATCACTAGTAATAATAGATATCTGAATGAAAGTACGGTATGCTGGAGAAGGATTAAGCCCATCAAAGAAAGCAGGACTGTGCCCGTTAGTTTGAAAAGAGAGTTGCTCAACATTTGCTTGGAGCAGCTTTGGGGCAATCAAAGCGATCCTCTTTCCTGACATAGATCCTGAAGGAAACCATTGATCTCTGATTTTTAGAGCTCTTCTTGCAATAGTGGCGCTTAAAGCTAAATGTGTATCTGTTGCTACAAGTTGCTTAAGAGGCCTCTCGATTTTCTGGCTAAGTGGGTAGCGCTTTTTAAGCTGTAAAATTCTTTCCACAGATGCATTGAGCTGCTGCTCGCCAATTCTCCCCGTTTTAACTGCTTGCACAAGAGCTGCGTGAACTTTTTGTATATCCTCCACCATTAATTCCAAAGAAGAAGCCCCAACGAGTTGTTTGCCTCCTAGAATAAGCAGATCGCAGCCAGCACTTAATGCAGCGATTGCAGCCTCCTCAACTGACCCCCCGCAATTTTGTAAGACCCCTTCCATCACCAGAGAATCAGAAACAACAACTCCCTCAAAGCCGATCTCTTTGCGCAAAATACCTTGAAGAATAGCCGAAGAAAGGGTCACACATTTTTTATCATCTAAAGCAGGAGCCATCAGATGAGCTGTCATAACAGCATCAGACTCCTTTGCCAATTGATAGAAGGGAGAAAGCTCTACCTTCATTAATTCTTCTTTAGATTTTTTAACTACGGGAAGAATCTTGTGAGGATCTGCATCGACGTTGCCATGGCCAATAAAATGCTTTAAGCAGGTTATCATGTTTGCTCTGTGATAACCTTTAAGGGCTTTATATCCGAATTCTGTGACGCTTCTAGCACTATCTCCATAAGAGCGGATACCAATCACCGGATTGTCAGGATTGTCATTGACATCTACCACAGGAGCAAGGTTCATATTAATGCCGACAGCCCGCATCTCTTTTCCCATAACAAAGGCGCTATCCTCTGCAAGATCGGTATTGCTCGTCATGCCAAGCGCCATATTTCCAGGAAACACGGTAAATCCGCTACTTAAGCGTGTAACAATACCCCCTTCTTGATCTGCAGCAATGAGCAAAGGAGGTGCACCGTCATTTGCCCGGTTCATCTGTTGCAAGCCGCCATTCAGCGCGCGTACCTGCTCAGGGGAATTTAATCCATTAGAAAAATTGTAGAGGATAATACCACCCACCTTCACTCCTTGAATCAACGCCCTTGCAGCATCATTCGCCGTCTCTCCATTAAAATGAGCCATAATGACCTGCCCAACTTTCTCTTCGATGGTCATGGCTTTACCTATTTGCTCATGGCCACAGTTAACGCCTCTTTGGACGCCCACAGGATTCAAGAAAGCACTGGATGCTGAAGCTACACTCATAGAAAGTCCTTTATATTTTAGAGTTTGTCAAAGTTTCTCGCATCCAAACACTCGTAACCGTGCGGGCGTTCTTGATCAATTCCTTTGCCTTCTCTATTTCCATATTTCCATCAGGGGTATAGTTCTTGATTATTTGATCTGCAAAACCTACCACCTCCGTAGCTTTTTGGCAAGAAATAGAAGTATATAAAAGAGAAATGTGTGTAATCCTCCCAACTACAGAAGAACAGTCTACAAGCAGATAAAATTCCTTAGACATGCCTCGAACTATCTCAAACGCCGCTTCCAAAGTCACTACAGCATCTCCTTCATCTATCAGTTTTTGTGCGCTAGCAATCTTACAGAGAATATCTACCGATTCCAGAGGAAGATCGTTACTTCTGCCATATTCTCGAGCTCTTTGCAAAAAGCTTTTTGCCTGATCGCTAGCCTTGGTCCCAATATGTCCTTTTGCAATTTCATAAAAAATCTCAGACCACGCAAGAATAGGTGTCCTGTCATTGTGAGGGACTTGTTCTACCAAACTAACTGCCTGAATAATTTCAGCAGATAAAACAGTAGGAGCGAGTAAGCTCCTAACCTCGGCTATTTGGCACAACCACTGGATTTTATCCATCCCGAATAAGGTATTTGCTTGTGTAGCATCAACTGCACTTTTAGCTAAGGATAGTGTGAGTTGCGCAGAGCTGCAGCAGCCTTCACTATAAAGAGCTTTTGCTATTCTGCAATATTTTTCTACTTTTGGACCAGTCGAAGAAGAAGAATAAACCTCATATAATTCTTGTCCTCGCATTAACACACCTGGGACAAGACTCGAAAGCCCTGAAAAAAGACTTGCCATAAATATTCCTCATCCTCTCAACTTTGTAGAAAATCCCGTGCGAGACCGATACCGTTACCGAACCGAAGTTTTATCCTCCGAAAACCACGAAACTTGATATATTATATAATTTAGTGGAGTTTTTGAACAAGCAAACAAAGAAATGACAGTTGTTTTTTGTAAGGCATATTTATAATGATACAAAAAAATTTGAAAAACAATCTTTATTCTATCTTAATTCATTTTATTGTATAATTTCGGGAAAAATCAACGAGAATTTTTTTATGGCACAAATAGCAGCTCCAGACCAAGCAGCAGCGGGATTTTGTATTATGCGCTGCACTCCTTCGCAAAAACGTCTTGCAATCGTGTTGATTGCATTGTCTGCAATTGCGGGTGCAGTTGCTATGTGCGTTCTGGCTAAAACAGATGTTCTTTCTTGGAAAGTTTCGATTGGAACTTCCGTCGGATTGGTTGTAGTTGCTTGTGGCATGATTTATTTCTGCTGTAAAAAACCCCAAGTTGCTCAAGTTGCCGAAGAAAACGCTCATCATCCAGCTCCTCCTGCTATTATTGCACCCCCTATGCCATTAATATCTCCAGAACCCGCTGTTATTGCGCCCCCTGCGCCAATAGTACCTGCAATTTTTTCCGAAGAGCAACGTAGAAGGTTAGTCATAGAGAGAATACTCGAAGAGCCTCTACAAAGAAATGCAAATCTAGCCATTGTTCCCAGAGCAGGCCCCAACCTTTTTCAAATACACAATTTGGGACAGGATGTGGAACTGATGATGGCCATGTTCCTGAATCAAAGAGATCTCCTAGAACTTATGCGAGTGTCCCGCAATTTCAGGGTAGTTGCAAGCCATGATATACTATGGGAGCCAGTTCTTGGAAAATGTCGTATTTGGGGGCCTACAGCAATCTGGCGACGCGCTCGTGGAGAAGGGTATGAAGATGTTAACCCAAGGCAAATAAATCGAGCTCCTGCTTTACGACAACTTAAAGAGTATGTGGTTTCAGGGTTTGATCAAAATAATCTTACACGCGCTCATTTTTTTGAGTGGGCGGCACGGTATTACAATCTAGGACCTGCGGGGTTTCAAAACATGCCCAGGTTGCAGCTTGACTCTCTTAACCCAGAAGTAATCAACAGAATCGATCCAGCAAGTATGCCCACCTCTATAATGAGAAGCGAGGTTTTAGATAGACACGCTCTTTTCATCCGTTTGAAAGATCATGCTGTGGAAGGCCCAGAAGTGATTCTTGCTTTTGTGCAAACGCAAGACCCAAAAAATGTGCTACAAATACCCAATGCTTACTGGGGCGAAGGAAATTTGCTCGATGTAAATTATAGTAGAGACGGGCGTAATTACCATCAAAACTATGTTATTAGTATCATGAATAACCAACCTTTCGATAACGACCTTCCCGACGATGACCCCCGCCTGAGAAGAACCATCCGCTTAGCCTAGCACATCCCTAAGACATTTTGGTGCCCGGCCCTCACGCCCTCTTCCCCCGGCCTTGAACGCTGTTAAATTTTGGTACGTAAGTAATTGTAAACATATGGCATTCCCGTGAAAAACATGGTAGCTCTAGGTGTAATTGCCCAAACACGCGCTATGGTTCCACTATAGAGCCCTCTGATACCTTCATTTTTAAGCACGCGGAGAGCACATTGTAATGCAGAGCGATCAGGAAAGTTTGCCGAGTCCATGCCACTTAATTGAACGCGTAATTTAAATACGCCGAAAGGGGTCGTCGTTGCAGCAGCGGTGCCCCAGCTAAGTCCATTGATAGCTGCTTGTAGACTGATAGGAAGTTGTTTAGTATTGCCCTCTTTGTTGTTAAGACGGGTACGTAGCCCACCCGCTAAGAGTTCACCTATACCATTGATAGCGCCAAAATTAACAAGTTGAATCCAGAAGCCTCTATACAATGCTACAGGACCATCATTTTTCAAGATTTCTAAGGCGATTTCTCGAGCTTTTTTATCGGCGAACTTCTGATTTTTGAGCTTGTGTGGAGCTTGTTGAATTTCACTTAGCACGGAAGAGGTTGTCCAGCCACAGAGAGAACCTGATATCTGCCCTCCATACCCAGATAAAAAATTAGCGGTATCTGTACCTCCAAAATACTCCCTTGTCAAATGAGAACCTACGCAGTAGGCCCCAGTTCCCATTACGCTCCCTGCTGCTATTACGGGAAATCCAGCATAACATCCCCGAAGTCCCTCTTTAGTTATCACTTTTACGGCTGTGCTTAGCCATCCATCGGAAGACATTTTTGCTGCATTAGATGCAAATCTTCTTGTTTGAATGACAAGTGCTAGGTTGGTGACACCATCTGCAAACAAACCGACTCCTCCGCCAGCCAGCATACGTGGGATTAAGTCTTCAGTTTTTGATGGTTCTCTTGTCGATGTGTTTTTATTTACCGTTGTTGAGTTAAGAAGGGGTAATGTCATAGTCGTATTACCAATATTTGCAAAAATTAATGAAAATCTCCGCCTGCTTCATAAGTTGAGGGAGGTAGCTGAGAAAGTTCCGTAGCAAGAACAACAGCCATCGGCGGCTTCTGTGCTTCCAGCCAATATTGAATCTGTAAAGCAAAAGATGCATGGGCTTGACCCAGATCCTTTGCCTCAAGATAAGCCATTGCCATCTGATCATAAACTTGAGACCATATAACAGGGCTTTGGCTTTTTACATCGGCAGATATTGTGGTGGCTAGATGGGCTGCTTGAGCAAGCTCCTCTGGTTTAGAAGTGGAAATCGAGCTTCTTTGCAATGCAATTTTACACAAGCATTTTATCTTATCTGCTGCTCCAAAACTAACATTTTCCCCATTGACAGCTCTACTAGCTAACCATAGGGGTAAAAAGGCAGAACACCAAAAGCCTTGTTTATACCAACGCTTAGATACTTGGCAATATTCTTCTACCTTCTCTTGAATAGTCGGTTTAGACGAAACTGTGGATAGTTCTTTTACCATAGCTGGTCTACATACACCCGGCACAAGCGACACAAGAAATGCCATAAATCTACCCCCTTTTTTAATTTTGCATCATTTATCGCATAAGCTTCCATTATATACAAATGAAAACCGGGACGCCCAAGTTGAGTTAGAAGTTATAAAGGATTAATTTATGCAAATAGCCTGCAAAATCTCTTTCCTAGCCCGCAAGAAAAAACCACCTTCACTAGAATAAAGAAGAATACTTTCTCCCTCAAGAGCCCATTTTCTTAAACAATCAATTTCGCTTTGATAATTGCAAGAAAATTCTGGTAATTTATATTGATCACTAACGATGTATGCTTTTGTTCCAAAAGGCACAGGAGCACCGTTACGGAAAGACTCTCCTTCTGCCAATAAAACACACTGTTTATACTGTTGCATAATAACTCCATTCTCTTAAGAAGAAGAACTCCGGGTGTAGGATTCGAACCTACGACCAACGGATTAACACTCACTTTAGGAGCAACATGTCACA